>ERZ1036435.86-NODE-86-length-86657-cov-12.078347_pt1 | contig 86657 bp, 54 predicted proteins | sample MGYA00514223_ERZ1036435 | MGnify/ENA primary metagenome ERZ1036435 (study PRJEB33795, sample SAMN09464927) | human gut metagenome | host: Homo sapiens | place: USA: Stanford, California | collected 2016-08 | study: EMG produced TPA metagenomics assembly of the...
CCCCCCCCCCAACACACTAGGGACGCCTCTGCCCTAGGCATCCCACGTACGTAAATTTTTCTTACAGAAGAATAACAATATACGCTTCGTTCAGTCCTCTCCCTTCTTCGTGGGACCCAGGATTTATCTACTCTCAATTGAGCAATCAAAACTCTACAAGGATATATGAACAAGAGATGGCCACCGGACAACTACTAACCAAGAACGGAATTACGTTATTTATACACTCTGTGTGGGTCAGCCTAGCATATTTTTGAAAGATAGAAAAAGGAGTTGTATTGTGAACCATCTCCGAGAGCAGCACATAGCTCGCAAGGTCAGTCAGACAGAGCTTGAGTGTATTCCCCTTTGCTCGCTATCTCCGTCTGAACTTACCAAATTTGCAAAAACTCTCAATATTCTTGCCACTGGAACGGGAACAACACCTCAGTACATAATACAGGCTGTCATCTTTGGAAGTGATAATGAGTAAAAAAGACGCAGATTATATAACCTATCACCTTGGAAGAGAGGCACAGCGTAAGTCAGTTACAGCCCTGGCCATTTCTTGATAAAACCACAGATCCAGGTGATTACCAGCATCTCTACCGTTTGCCTCAGCAGCATTTATATCTTCTTTGTATTTCGATCTCTATTTCTGATAAAAACAGCTTTCGAGCCGTACCAGCCGTGGTAGGTAGCCTTCTACTCAAGCATGTGACTTTTTTAGGTTTCGTTATTTATTATATAGTATTTTGTTAATACTCTGCTGGGCGGGCTGGTAGGTTTCCAGATAAAAGAGCAAGGCTGCTTTCTTCCCTGCTATTGTTTGATGAATTTTTTAACTGAGGCTCTATTAAACTAGTAGTGGTGCAATATGGTATGTGTTTATATCCATGAAGATGTGATTACCCTTTTTAGAACCGTTCTTTACTAACTTAGCCAAACAAAACACATTTCTCCAATTTAAAGTTTTCATTTCATGAAACTTTTCAATCTTTTGAAATGAAAAGAAATGGATTTTCAATAGGCTCCTAAGAGGCAAGTTATTACAATTGAGCAGAAAAAAGCTTCCATCCTCAAATTCTTCCAGGATGATTTCGCATTCTATAGCATGAAAGATTTGGAGAAACTGATACCAAAGAAGTGTGCTGGCGTATCTCCAGTAATTGTTAAAGAGCTAGTTACTGCAATGATTGAAGAAGATGGTGTTATTTCCTGTGAAAAATGCGGCCAAATTAACGTGTACTGGTGCTTTAAAAATCAAGTTGTTAACAAGATTTATAATGCCGCTGAACATCTCAAAGCAGATAAATTAAAAATTCAGGGGGAGATCTATTCAACGAATGATATCTTAAATATTACTATTGCTACTACAAGACAGGAAGAATTTGAAGTGGATGGAGAAAACTTTAACAGAAACAGACTCCTAGAATCGAAAAGATTATTAGAAAAAGCGATAATACAAAAACAAAGAAAGTTAGAGGATTTGGAGGATATAAGATGGGATTCACATAAAATCATTGATAAAAAAAGGGAGATAAATAGTCTCATCTCAATGATTGATATAGCAACAGATAATATGGAACTCCTCGTTGTGTATTTATCCAAAAGAAGTTGTTTAGAGTCTTCTCAGATAAGACAGGAGCTTTCCATCCCCAGTGAGTTTCAACAGTATGAAATGATAGCATTGTAAAGCCAAAAATAAGTTGGCCCTATCACTTTTTTGTTTATATGCTGATTATTAACATACGCCTTGCTAAAATATCTGCACTAACTCCATATGTATTCTCTACTTTAGTTCATTTGCTGAATGCAGATCGCTCTTATACGCGTTAAGGCATACTATGTCATATAAATTCATTTTTTATGAATCTCTTTATGTTTGTTAGTGATACTATCGCGCACCTTAATCTAAAGTTAGCCAATACTTTTATTTTTGCACTGATATATTTTTATCTATAAAATGTAATAACTGGAATAGTGTGAACAGTAAAAAATTAATATATTAAAGGTTTTAAGCTACTAATCGAATATTTATTAATAAATAAACTTTTAGTATGATATAGCAATAAGCTGCATTGAGAAGGACCCTACCTTCAGGTCTAAAAAAACAGCGAGCCAGCACAATAAAGTGTGGCAAGCGCTTTTTGAAATTTCCGATAAAATTGTAACCATTTGATCATCATAATTTGAACTGATTGTACTGTAAGGTATCAATAAGTAATATGAATATAACCAAACCATCTTTGATAATTTTTGCAAATTAAAAGTAAACTGAAAGAAGAAAAAAATAGCCCAAAAAAATTGAAATAAAAAAAGTAAAAAACGTTGTCCCCTGAGAAGCAATAAAAGGAATAATTGTACTCCATTTGTTAAATATATTTCAATTATTCATTGATATCCTATGAATAGATGAAATAAAAAAAAAAATATTGAAAAAAAAAAGTGAAACCAGTATTGAGGATTTTCCCTCATGTAGGATTGAATATTTGGAAGCAATTGATGCAAACACAGAACATTTAAACGATTTAATAATTCATTCAAATGCCTATTTTAAGTCATCTTCATTAGAGTGAGCTGGTGTAGTTTTCTCAGGTGCTGTTGCAGAAGAGGAAGTACGTCTTTTATTTGGGTGTGGGTTGTTGTGTGTTCTTTTGTGTTGATTAAGGTTGTCACTTCTGCTGAAAGACTTCAAACAGATGTCACATGAGTATGGGCGCTCCCCCATGTGTAAAGAGCTTACATGTCTCTTTAAGTGTTCTTGTCTCTTAAATCGTCTTTCGCACATATCACACTTGAAGATTTTGGCGTCATCAAAAAGCAGAGACGGCTTCCTACCTCTAATTTTAGGAATGGAGCCTCTATTGTTTTGTGTAGCCGTTAGCGATTTTGATCTCTTCTTAGATAAGCTAGAGATCGGTGTGGCAGCACTCGAAGCATAGTTGTTGCTGTTGTTGTTAGTGGAAAGAGGTGAAGCGTTCATCGAGCCCGAGGTTGGTGAAGGCACAAACATGTCTGGGTTCAGATTTAATAGATTATTCAGATCGATAGGATCAGCATTCTGAATTTGGCTGCTCACCTCTTCATTTATATGTAGTGGTGAAGGTGTTGCATTTTGTAGGGAGCTGTTCTTTTTATAGTTGCTATTGTTGCTGAAGTCAAATTGTGTGAAATTGAACTCCAGAAACTTTTCATTAAATAGTATATTGTCTTGACTTGGGGTCGTGACAGTTGTGTTTGTAGCGGTAGTGTCGGTCGAGGACAAGTCCATATTTAGCGACGACATATCCAGCATGTCTGATGCAAATAGTGGAGGTGAGGAAAATGAGTCCTTCGCTTGTTCGTACTCATCCCCTGACGTAATACTCGTGTCTTGAATGGCCAATGTGGCTTCTGAACTGTTTAGAAATTGATCAAATAGCATCATTTGCAAATCTAATTCTGTAGACATATTTGTTTTTATTATTTCTGTTTCTTAGACGATAAAAAATCACTTCGGAACCTTAGAATACAACTTATTTTTTTTATGATATAGTACCGAAATTAAATTATAATAAGCGGAACTAATAGGTAAAAAAATAACAGTGGAGTAAAAAATATTAGTCAAATTAGAGTGTGTTTTTCCTTTTTATATTAGAATAGAAATAGTGGTTAAAAGTGGAGGTGGGAAGATCAGTTTCAGTGTATTCACCTTCGATTAATCTTTTGCTATTATAGGTTGAATGCAATAAGGATGCATATAGTAGTATCTGCACCAGTTTAGAGTACTTATTATTCGCAAAACTTGGAAAACAATGGTGAAGTAAAATTGAGTTGATTAACAATGGCAGATATCCCCGGTATGAATTCGCTATTGTCTTCGAGAAAAAAAAAAGCCTATCAAAAAAAATTGATAATTTTTAAAGGGAGTGTATGTTTTCCTTATAGGTTATGGATAAAGTAATCTATCAATTTTTGCAGTTACAAATTATTAATTTTTCTAAAGGAAACTTTAATATCAAGAGAGGAAAACTTGAAATGTTTGTGTAATATATATATGTTTTATTTTCGTAAATTTTCTTTCCTTTACTATTACACATCTTTCCAAGTCACATATAGTTTATTTTCACTGGTGTTTCTTACATTTCCCATTTTCGATGCTCCTTATTTTCTTTAAAGTTTCCTGTGAAATCAATAGAAAATCGGCATGTGTGTTGGTGTGTCTGTGTATGTCTGTGTGTGTATAGTTTGTGTATGTGTGTACTAATCCTAGAGGTTCAAAGGGAAAAGAGGACTTACAATTATTACCAAATTTTGTACAAATTATAAGGATTTTCGCACAGAATTCTTTGTCTTCAACTATTACACAATTATTAATATTGTGTGCGAGATTAGAACAGAAGAACCGAAAAAAAGAAGTACAAATCCACGTACTTTCCTTTTAATTTTGAATTCTTCTTTTCTTTGCTATTTTTGCGAAGATCAATACAATGAGGAGACTAGCAAATCTCAATTTCTATTTGTGCTATTTCCTCGCACCATTCTTTACCCAAGTGAGGAGAGAAAAAGAAAGGAGCTCTCTTTTTTGCCAGAAAAGTTTTTACAGCCAGATGGAAGAATAAACAGCTGGCCCATAACGTTCATGGCTATTTTTCTTCCAGTTTTTTGGGCTTGCTTTCCTTGCTCTCTGGCTTTTGAGTGGAAATGGAAAATCCTAGCAAAGGGTACAATCTTAAGCTTTCCTTCGAAGTTCTCTCCAGAGATTTCCTACAAAGATATATTACCGATGCTTTTGGTCTGTCATACGTAATTGGGTGTTCGTGGTCTTCTGAGGAACACTGCGTTTTCATAGAGAAGGGCAGCATTATCTCATCACGCTATTTCTTTCGGAACTGGATGCGTACAGAGAACGATAGTAATTTAAATATGATGAAAGACAAAAAAAAGAGAGAGCCAGTCGATGCTCCACAGAATATTACGTAGCGTCTATAAAAATAACACCTCGTATTAAAAGGGAAATACGCAAGAGAGAGAGAGGGAAGATTGACCTAAAAGCACTTCCCTAGCCCTTGCTCGATCTTGTTCTCCACTTTCTGAATCCTTTTTCTTCTTTTAGAAGTCCCCCCCCACTTCGTTCGACTTTCATTTTGCAAGCAGTCACTCTAACTCTACGGAATATTCTGTGCTGGTTTTTTTATTGCGTGTACTATTTTAGGTAAGTCAAGCTGATGATGAGATCATTGCATTTGAAAAGAAAAACAAAGCCCTTCTCTACAGGTCCTGCCGTGATTATTACCAAATCTTTCTCTGCTCTAAATGATTTTCTCCCGGTTTTTCTTTTGGCTTTTTTTCTGATTCTCTACTTGTACTTTGTTTTTGTAAGAATTAGCTTAGATGTTAGCTATTTTGATGGACTCTTTTTTGGGTTTTTCAATTCCCTTAGTGGCTGTCTTTCTCCCAATAAAACTACAGATGCATGTTTCTTTTGTCCGCAATTTGAGATGTTGGTGTTTTTGGTTTCAACATATAATTTTGGGCGTGAAGGATCGACCCTTTTTTTTTTTGTTGTAATATTTTGCACTTAGGCCAGGCGTAACATGTTTCTATTTTCATTTTCAACACTTCAGTCAGTACAAATTTTTTTGAAACAAAGGGTTTCATATCATATTCCTTAAAACCTTGACATGTTGAATGCATTAGAAAATATATTGACATATATGGCTCAAAATCACGCTCTTCATCCCCTTTGGCTGTTCTGGCTCTATACAATTCCTATGTAGGTATGCACACCCGCATACAGAGACTAGCCAGAACGAGCATTGGATGGATAAAAAAAGATGCTGCTTTACCTCGTTCCATGCTTCAGTTCAATTTACGGGTGAACTATCTCTTCTCGATATTATGTCCATATTTCGTAAGGTTGCTCTTTCCAGTGAAAAGAAAAGAACGCTCACTGGTGGTGAGAAACTTGTTTTTAGTATGGGGCTGTGCGGAAATATTTGCTTTCCTCTTCGAAGAATTCCACGCGTGATGAGCTGGACAAAAATGCGAGCAATTGAAGTAAATTTTACAGGTGTACTTCACGTAAATCCAAGCAATCTTGTACACTAAACACAGTAATAACTTGGGAAATGTTACATTTGTACACGTTGGTCTGCGCAGCTTTTCTCTCTTTGGATGAGTGCTGTACTATTTTCTTCGTATAGGCCCTTCTTTGGTCTGTACTACTCTTGGGAGGGGGGGGAGAGGCCCTAACCATTGTGTGCTGCCTCTTCTGTCGCTTTTAACCGTGAAAAACCCAAAAGACACAAAGCGACTTTCCTTTCGAGCACTTGGTGCCAGCTCTGTTGACTAAAAAAATGGCTTCAGTTAGGTAATGTAGGCAAGGTCTCGTCAATGTTGATGTTCATAGAAAGAGGGGTAGTGCTCACATCTGACAGGATATGTTGATGATCTGTCGCTGGTATAGAAGCTTCGGCACAGAAAAGCAAGAGGGAAGACGGACGAGGGCTTTTAGTGTAGGGTACATTTGTACGCTGTATTCTGTGTGCTCTGTGTATTTCCAAAGTGTTCAAGATTTATTTTTACCTGTTTTTTGCCCTTTAAAGTGTCAAGAAGTGCATTCCAGGATACGTTTCTTCGCCATAACTTCATTACTTCATTCTTCGCATTGCTTTCCACAAATCATTGAGTGTCTATTTTTCCTCTTCAAGCCAAGGCAAAATGCGCAGGGCTCCGTTTATACACATTGCACTTGCATGCATCCGCGGGGACTGGGGCGGTCCTATCATATTATTCTTTTTGCCAAAATATAGGCTTTTTCTCCACGAACGGTGTTTAAATTCTTTCCACGATGTAACAAGCTCAGTTTACGTGCGGAAGAATTCTACTACAACTTGAAAGGGTCCATGAACAAAAAAAATATTAAGGCATGTGGCGTCATTATAACGTTTACGGTTCTCGAACGTTTTCACTACGTTAAACCGTTAACACCTTGGGGGGAGTACCTCTTTTCTTCTTTATTCTTGTAGTAGAATTTTATCGGTTGCATTGTCCTCATCCTATGAGTTAACAAGTAAGGGTCGCATCCAGCTTATGCTATACACAGAATAGAGAGTGGAAGCGACAATTGTATCTACAGAAATTATGCACAGAACAAGTTTAACCTTTATCATTAAAATAGAAGTTCCACACAACTCGAATATACAAGTAGCACTATAGCAGGAAAACTAGTTTCATGATTGATCAGTAAGGTATCTACGGTTCTTTTCAAAGAAACTGAAATTACTATCTCCTTAGTGAATCGGGGGGATTCACGCTCAAGTTTTTTATGAAAATTGTCCAATCTTATTGATTTAGACCATTCTTGTCCTTTTTTCAGCACTCTATGCAATGTAAGACAGATCCTTAAAGCTTAAGCTTAGGGGATCACATATCTTGTAGCATCTGTTCTGACTATCTATGGTGTACATGAGTAAAAACTAGGCATTTCACTTTTATGTTTAGACTCCCTATCCTGAATTGTTATTGAGCCCACTTTTCAACTGGGTGTTGGTACAAGGTTGTGTGCGCGGTACTACTGCATAACGTGAGGTAAAAAGAAGTGTGCCGGGAAGAGGTAATTTGCATGTCTATGGTCTTTGACCTACTTAGAGGTAAGAAAATAACTCAACTACAGTTCAATACTAGTCGGTAAGAAGAAAAACCTTATACAAACTAGTTGTCTAATTCACTGAATGAGGGTTTTCCGGATGAGCTATACCCCTTCTGTTGATATTTTACACCAGATGAAAATGGTTTGAGATAATAATAAAACTACAAACCATACTTGAATCGAATCAATAGACGTTAGGGTATTGGTTAGAGGTTCAAGTCAGCCAATATAGCATCATTAGTTCTCAAGATCATTGACGTAATAAATAGCCAAAATGAAATAATGTGACCCCAAAATCAAATTCGCGTTGTTAACTCGTGAGGTACAGGAAATGGTGTATGCTCATTATAGCTGTTAAGAGCTGTACAATAGCCAACCTACATTATATCGGATGTCTATCTCCACTTACATTCACAATTTTATGACCAAACTATTGAGATTGAATGCTATCTTTTATCGCTTGATATCTTATCTGATTCACATCGTATATAGAGCCTCTAAAACTTTGTGTAACTAGGTTATTGTTTTTTGCCACGTTTCTTGCATTTTGAGGAGTAACTTATTTGTATGGATGTGCATATTTATTGTCTACTGGAACATAGAAAAGCGACAAGCGCGTTGTTCTCAAGGCATATTGTAGGACATCTCGGAATGCAGCTCCGTGAATAAAGAACCTCATGTGAGGAAACAAACTACCTGGGACTTCAAGAGAAACAACAGCATAGCTCAGGACTTATGTGATTTTTGTTTTCCTGTAGCATTTGTTTGTGAACAAACGAAAAACCTTCTCCCACACTAACCCACACACAAATGATTCTCACAGCACAAAAAGAAAAAGCTTATTTTTGTCAAGCATTGCTGCGTCGATTGTCAATACCTATTTTGAAAAGGGATGCTTACCCTCATCTCGTAAATCAGACTTTTTTCGTAAGAATTCAGTGCAGAAAACTTAAAGAAAAGTTACTGACAAATGTACACTACGTAATTATTAGTTTTACGTGATTTTCTTGTTTTTTTCCTATGGATCTTCACTAACCTTAATGATGATATCATTGTTACATCAGTGCCTGTTTGTCAAGTATTGGTAAGTGTCTACTCAGTAGTTTCCTTTGCCTTTTCTAATGTCCTAATTGTCCCATATTTCAGTCAATTTTCACAATGCTGCCGAACTTCTTAGTGAAGTGGGATGTGTGTTGTAGGAATTCAGTGAGTGAAGAGGTGCTTGTTTTTCTCAAAAAGAATGTTGTTACGATTTATGGTTTAAGTTGTATCTTATCGGTCATTAGTTTAAGGTTATAAGAAAGTGCATTATAAATATTCAGAGTTTCTAGACCTTTGTCATTATACTTATGGGTACATATGATATGTTGTGCACTATTTGTTACTAGTGAAAAAAAGCCGATTAATCTTGCTGTCGAAACGCGATTTCAAATTTTTGGGAAAACGCATCCTAGCGTGGAAGTCTCTTGGTGTTAGTGCGTTTATGGCGTTACATGGAGTCATAAATTGCGGTGGATTTCGGTTTACTGGAAATTTCAATTTACTAGTGTGGCGATTTGCCAAATGTCACGCATTGCTCTTCTATATACAAAGATACAAAAACTTGTAAGAATAAACGATTGTTCTGACCTCAACGGCATGCTCTAAGGGAAATTGCCGGCCCAGATATTATTAGTCTACTACCACAAAGGTGTTCGGTACACAGAATAACCCGCTCGGGACACGTCCAATGGTATATGTGTGAGACACTTGTTGACTTTATCTCAATGAGGTCAACGGGAGGAATATTTGCTCAGGTGCTTGTATGAAATAGGAAAAAAACGCGAGAACATCCCAAGTCATAGAATATTGTATTGGACTTGCATTTAATTGTAGAAGTAGAAGTAATATAAGTACATGTCTCCCTGCTAAGGTATCCAGTTTCAAAACTATAGCCATTGTGTATGTTTTTAGCATAGTTTTACTGTTAAATTAAAGCCGCCAACTCTTCTTAGCTTACCTTTACTCAATGTATCTTACTTCTTCAAATCTTTTCACATTGGTCTCTAGAGCCTAATATACAATGTAAATTATGACTGGGTCTGTTACACATTGCTCGCAACTATCAGAAGTAGACACGTTTTGGTCGGCATTGATTTGGCCATCTCACTAGCCATGGCTTATAGTTTGGTTTTTTTTTACATTTTCTGTTGTGTGTGACAAGCTAAGAGTGGTTGATCATATTGAACTGTCTTCTGATTTCATGTTTCTAAATGTAATGAGCAAGGTAAAAAGATTCAAATGGAGCTGAACGTCGTTATTATGTTAATCTTACGTATGTAAATGTGGTATAAGCCTATTTTCTTAGCTCAATCAAGCAATAAGTGAAATCAAAACTGCTAGTAATCAAGGAATCTGGACATTATAAATGTTCCTATATTTAGTAATTAAGATTACTCGTAAATTTTTGTAATAATACGAAAGTTATTCAAACGCCGATTATGATGAGAAGATTCTAGACCAATCTACTCTTGATCCTCCACTGAATTACATTTGGAAATAAACTGATCATTAAAACTAAATGGACCCTTTCCAACAAGAATACATTAATAGCTGACCCTTTCCTAGATGAGTTAATGTATGTTATGCATGTATAATGTGAAAGTTGTATTACTTAATACTGTAGTCTAGTCAACCACTCTTTTCCCATGTTTACGCGCATGTCCTTAAAAGAATCTATTACCTGCGTAGAACAAGGTCCAATATTATTGAACTATGTTCTCTTATATAAAAATTATGTAACTTATCCGGTTTCTCTAATTATAGAGCGTTAGCATCACGAACAAAATATGCTACGACAACGAGGCAGAACCTAGCAATTGATATTATTGCTGTTGGAGAAACCGGAATAGGATTTTGAGCATCATTGATCTCTGTTCGTACAGTCGTGGTGCCTTTGAAGTTGGGACTCGATATAATGTAATTTTTACATAATTTTGATATACGAAAGTAAAAAATTAGAACAATGGAAATCATCTCTCGGCTGCACAGCCGTCTTAGCAGCAAGCTTGAAAATTTTGTTAACTTTGAACACTGTTCACGCTGATGTACTTTCTCAGTGATGTTTTCGGTACATCTTTCACATTTTGATATTGCATGGTTAGCACTTATGACTTTCGTTTAAACAGGTGTTTATGCTGGACTAATGAATTTTTGGTATCACGTCATTGGCATTGAATGATGAATCGCTGTAGGTGAATTACGAAACTTGTAGTTGTACGTGGTACTGCGTTACTCAACACGTAAGAAGCTTCAACTTAAGCCGTCACTTTTGTAGATAATCATAAAATAGTTTTAGGATGTAGAGTCCTAAGAACGACTTTTCTATCAGGTATATATTTGACTATAGCTCATGTCTGGCTGATGAGGAAAGAGTCTGTTTACAAATAATCATGCGATGGGACTCTCAAATAGGTTATTCATTTATATGTGACTGTGTAAATGAGAGAGTGGTATGCGCAGTGTTTCTTAGCTCAAACTGTAATTGAGTAACTATGAGAAGCATTAATGTTTTTATTTGTTGAAGTGAGAGTGTTAGTTATAGTTATATTAATATTGGGAAAGCATATACTCTAATCTTCCAACAAGAATAAGTGGTAAATATTTGATAAATAAAGCAGAAAAAGCACATTATGCTTTAAATGTTGCTGATAGCAGCTATCAAGAGGAGAATCATAATTTAAGTCTTTCGAATAATCCTTAGCTTAGAATTGATTAATTGATATAAGGGCAAGAATTTGTCAATATTTCTAATAGATTTTAAGGAGTTTGGGAAAATCGTGATAACAGAGTATTAAAAGCCAAATAATAAACTAGAGACGTATAGTTTATTTTAATATGAAATGGCAAAATTTTGCTTTGCCCATTAAGCCTAGTTTAGAGTCGCTGGACCATCTCACTACCCTATTCTGTTTTTATATATATTGGGTAAAGAATTGATTTTCCAGAAGTCAAGCAATCCAAAGGGATGTGTTTTTCCTCAGAATAGTTCTACTGATCATAAGAAGCTTTAAAAAGGGTTTTAAAAATAATAATCATATGGTAAAGAGTTAGTATATAGCGCATCAAAGAAAACTACTACTGAGCAATTACTTGAAAGCTCATTAATAGTGTTTAAGGATAGCGTTAAAACGCATTGAAGTGATCATCATTGAGGTGTAATGGACTTCTATGCCCTTAATGTGCATGAAAGAATAACCCCTGTGCTTTATAATGGAATGACGCAAAAATTTGATTCAGGAGGTATTTATATCCTGGATGGTTGCGTCAATTGCAAGGTAATAATCGTGCTGTGGTTCACCCTCAATGCAAAATATGCTTGTGTGAGCAGTATCTAAAGCCCACTTGCTAAAGTAAAGACTTGGTACATTTTAAAACTAGAGAGTTGGTGATGTAATTAATACATTATTTGAGGGCCTTTGGGTAAAACATCCATATTATTTTACGATCGGTATTCTATTATAAACTGAAATGTCTGGGATGCAATCTAGCAGAAAAATTGTCCTTTCTTTGATGGACTCTATTAATTTTTTGGGCACTTTCAATATTTTTTTTAGAATGTCCGCCTTTTTCAGTGAGATGTCCTGTAGCGTAGATTTTGGTACACTCTTTAAGCAAAAGGACAAAAAACAGCTGCAGGGGAGTAAAATATAAAGACTAAAAACGTAAATCATATATGTAAGGTACCGATTGAATTTGTCTAGCAAATGCATTAAGCATGGATAGATGGATTTGAGATCCTCTTTCTTCATGATAATCTGTGTGCATATATGAGTGGCCCTTTTTGTTATTTCTCGAGCAGAGCAAAGCCAAATGACTCAAGGCAATAAAATTCATGCTCGTTTTCAGAGGCTTATGTATTGCGTGTGTTGAATAAGCCTTCAATTCATCTTAGAGTACCTAATTGAGCTATTTTTATCTTTCCGTGATGTGAATATTCAGTTACAATCACATTTTACACTAGCCTAAGCCTCTTGCCAATATTTTTAGTGAATCCTTTAGAGACATCAAGATAAGTTATGTGGCTCACAATAGCATTTCTTTAGTACCTCAAATCTTGTTGACCAAATGGTAATGATCATCCACAAAGCATGGAATAGAGGTCTGGTAGTATATCAAAGCGTTAAACCGCCAATTCTGTTTTACCTAGTCAGACCTTGGTATCATATTTAACGTATTGCATGTGCCAAATTTCGGCTCAATCGTTAGTGAATGAGATGAAAGAAATGTCATTGGCGAAATCATAGTAGAGATTTTGTGCGCAAGTCTCTGTCACAACGGATGACTCTTTTTTTTTCCTTCGCAGTGGGGTGAGAGTATACTATGTACACAGTTTTTTATGTGAAAGAGTTTGCAATCTCACGCTGTGGATTGTATGCTGTGATACTACTGTGTGATGTGTACATACTGCACAATTTGATTATCTAGCTATCTACAATCGCATTTCAACTTGATTTGTATGATGTGTGTATTGTGTGTGTGTGTGCGGGGGGACTCGGAGCGATGTTCTCTGTTCAGGATTCTCAGTCTCAAATGATACTAAGATCCTATATCCCATTTCGTGGTACCAGTGCTGATAAACTGTGTTTGGAGCTCCATACCTTGTTCATTTCATTGTTGGAAGTTTTACACACTACACTACTGTATAGATAGGATGTAAATATAATTTGCTCTTGTAGAAATGATCTGCCATGATAACGTTCTTCAGTACGCTCACAGTTGAACACACACTTACACTCGTGTTCGCTATCACATTTTACATATTATTTGGTTGTGCAATGTGTACAAGTGTGTATGTGGTGGGATGTGCTTTTTTGCGATGAGGAAGGGATACACCTCCCTTAAAAAAAGTTGACAATTTTAGTCACATATGTAGGATGCTGAGCTTGAGTGAAGAAGAAGACCCTACTGACTTGCGAAATTGAGTCTAACTCATTGTAGTTATGTATTGGAAAAGACGGTAAGTGATGTTATTTTGAATGTAATGCTCATTCTAATCCTTTTCTGTATAGACAAATAATAAACTGTGGATTGGCAACTATGAGTCAATAGCTATTATGAGAAAATATAATTATTGTCACATATATAAATGTGCAATATTAGTATTAGAATATATTGTTCTGGTTGCTTGACAGAGACCTAAATACTATCAAATTAAAGATACATAAAAACCACAATCTGCTAGTTCTAACCATTTGGAAAAGTCTACAACAATGTCACAGCATTATGGTGCATCTGTAGCGCCTCTATACTTGTCTACTACTTTTAAAGTTGATCTAGAAAATGAAAACAACCAATATGACTATTCCAGGTCAGGTAACCCTACGAGAACGCTCCTGCAACAACAAGTTGCCAAACTATATGATGATATCGATCCAAACTTCGTTTTTGCTGTTTCCAGTGGTATGACTGCTCTAGACGTTGTACTGAGGTCTTTTCTACCTTCTGAGACCAACAATCACTGCATTATTGCAGGTGATGACCTTTATGGTGGTACTCAGAGACTACTAAACCTTCTGAAGATTTCCATAGATACTATGCATTTTGATCTCTCTCATACAGAAAATTTTAAAGCCAAATTCTATGACTTGGTCACTATAAAGAAGACAATTGTGGATATAATAGTGCTTGAGTCGCCAACAAACCCACTTTGCAAAATTATAGACATTCCTCATTTGATTAAATTTATCAGAAAGTACTCTCCAGAAACCCTAATTGTGATAGACAACACCATGATGAGTGGGCTAAATTGCAATCCATTAAAATTTGGTGCAGATGTGGTTTATGAATCTGCAACCAAATATCTAAATGGTCACCATGATATTATGGCCGGTGTGATAATAGCAAAGAATAAGTTATTGGCAGAAAAGATATACTTTCTGATCAATTCAACAGGTTCTGGGTTAAATCCTATGGATTCATGGTTATTAATTAGAGGTTTAAAGACATTGTCAATTAGGCTGCACAAACAACAATTGAACGCCTTGGCCATCAGTCACTGGTTGGAGGAAGGATGTGGTTTCAAAACCCATAATAACAACAACAATCTAAAGACAAGATATATTGGTCTAAAATCACATCCAGATTATGAGTTGCATAGAAGTTTCAACAAAGGCCCTGGTGCAGTTATCAGTTTACAAACAGGCTCCATACCAATATCAAAGAAAATTGTTGCCTCAAAGCTACTGAAACTGTGGAATGTCACTGTTTCATTTGGCTGTGTAAACTCTTTGATCTCCATGCCATGTTTAATGTCCCATGCATCTATTGACCCAGAACTGAGGAAAGAAAGACAGTTTCCAGAAGATCTGATTCGTCTTTGTTGTGGTATTGAAGATGTAAAGGCCTTACAAGAAGATCTCTTAGGAGCATTCGTGGAGGCAGGTGTGATAACAATTAAAAAGCATGACGGAAGAACATACTTGATCAACAATTTGAACGGTCACATTGGTGAGCATTTCATCTACAGTGAATTGGAACATAAGAATGTCTACGATCAATTCTTTAGTTACCAAAATTATATTGAAAAAAACCTACTAGCAAAGCAAAGACTCTCAAAGCTTTGACAGAAGTTGGAAATTGTAGTTTTTCATTAGTTTTCATTAATGCATAGATACCAAAATTGCCATCTGTAATTAAGTCATTCTCGTATATTTTATTAGATTTGCATGTTTGAAGAATGTTAACAATTATGTTACTGATCTTAATATGACCCTACTTTTACTGTAGAGAGAGTAATTACTTTTCTTAAAACGTCCTTGGAATACTAAAGAGCCTACCTATTCATGTAATTACTCTAATAATACATATCAGAGACATTATTCAAACCTATGCTATGTCTTTGGACTAGTATAGTGACAATGCGTGTTTAAAAAAGAAAGAAAATCTAAAATTGAGGGTTCTCGTCGAGAAGATGCATCGTAATAAAGATATCGAAACTATTTGACACATATTGTGTATACTTTCATTTAACAGCTTCAATGGGCCCTACTTGTATATACGTTTCATTTGTATTGTTCAATTCATTCTTTTTCAACACGTAGGGATGTGTAATATACATCTGCTTCGATTTCAGCGTAGCTAATACAGGACAATGGCCTCAGCTAATTCACTACCTAGCATTCTCTTCATTGCTGCACCAAATGAGGCATCCAAGCTCTTACAGTCCACTTATGTGAAGGGTAAATTCAACGTGCTTTATCATATTTTGGAAGACAAGGATAAGTTCATGCAATTTTTGCACGATCACAAAGAGGATAATATTGCAGGTATATATGCAGGATATCCAGCATTCCACACTATTCATGGTCTGACTCGAGAGATCATTGAGCATCCTGACTTTCCATTGGACACATTGAAGTGTATTGCTGTGTGCTCTCGTGGATATAATGCGCTTGACCTTGACGCCTTGGAGGATCACGGTATACAGCTGTACAACTATCAGGACGATATCGAAGAGGAGGGCATCTCTGAATATATCGATGACTTCCAGCTTGGGGAAGTTGGTAACGATGTAGCTGATTGTGCGCTATGGCATGTTCTCGAAGGCTTTAGAAAGTTCTCATATCAGCAGAAACTGTTGAGAGATGTCGGGCATAGTATCCAAGCGAGACAGATAGCTGCCAATAAGCCTCATAAGTTTGCATTTGGTCATGAGCTTGGCATGATAGAAGCACATGATGGGTCATCTGTGCCACTTTATGTCGAATCACCAAGAGGTAAAAAAGTATTGATTTTAGGGTTTGGTAGTATTGGGAAAAGAATTGCTTTCAAGCTACAATATGGGTTGGGGATGGAGATCCATTACTGCAAGCGAACTAAGGATGAGCAACTCATTCGGGAGCACCCAGAGTGGGTATATCATAGCATGGACGAGGATTTGTTGTTCCCGGTGTTGAAGCAGTTTGACGCCATAGTGATAGCTTTACCTGGCACACCAGAGACGAAGGGCCTTATCAATGAGAAGTTTCTAAGTCATTGTAAAGAGCATGATTTGATCTTGGTGAACTTGGGACGTGGCTTCATTCTTGACATGGAGTATATAGACGAACTGTTGAAACAGAACAAGATCAGACATTTGGCAGTGGATGTTTTCCCCAAGGAGCCGATTGTAGACGACTTACTACGTGAATCACACCATAACACCACCATTACTCCACACCTGGGCAGTGCCACAAGACAAGTCTTTGAACAAAGTTGTGAACTGGCATTGACTAATATCATCAAATGTATAAACGGCGAGGAAGCCAAGAACCATTGCCGTGTGCTATAGTGCAGCTAGGTTATTTATAAAAGCCATGAACCGTTTATAAACTTTAGCTCAAAAATATATAGTGGATATACAATCAGTTATTGGTCATCCATGGTTCAAGGTATAGATACAGTAAAACTTTTTTCACTAGCATGCGAGTCATCCCACCATGACTCAAATACTTCTATGCGGATGTCTACAGATTGCCATATAATGCATAAAGTATCTTTTATATATCATTGTACGATTAGATCACACGAAACTGTACCACAATCAAAGTAAAAGCACAACGCTGCCACGTTTTGTGTGTGAAGCTCCTTCTGCTTGGCAGAGAGCACTTTTAGGTGTCTGCCCTGGACATTCTCAACAAAGCTAAACTTGATAGTCTTTTGGGAGGGGAAGAGACAGCAAAGAGATGGAAGTTTGACTTCTCCCATATTCTTATGTGTAATCGCAGTGGTGTGAGGAGGGAAGGAGTCAATGTGAAAGCGTTAAGACAGGTGGTGGTGTCTTTTGTGCAAGACACAGACATGGCAGAACAGCATACACACGCACAACCCCCAACGCTGCAAAACCTGGCACCTTACACCCACAGTTTATTTGTATGCCAAAACGCAATTGACAGCCTACCCATAGATAAGACAGCGAGGAGTTAAGACAACGCTTCTCGGTGTTTTTTTTTTTTTCAGATAGCTGGCGATGAGCCCGAAGGGATAGCGCCGTGATGGGCAACCGAGTAATGAGTAATTTGGACTGTTGAGTCTTGTATTGATCGCAACGGTATTGGGAAGCACTCAATGGCTAATGCAGCCTAGATACGGCACCTCATCCGGTGTTGGAGATTAGAAAAGAGCTATACTGACAAGAGCGTGTTGTATGTGTCATCTGGTCTCTAGGTAGCATTTGTATTTGCAGCCATCAGTATTAATCTATAATGAAAAACTTTTTTTTTCTTTCTGAAATAAACCAAGAAATTCTTATATATAATAAGGTATTGAAGTCTTTACTTATGCTGTTTTACTTATCTCTTCCCTATTTCTAGTTTTTAGCACTTTTCATCATCACAGTTGCAATTTTTTTTCATCTTAGTCATCGATAGCCCAGCTAAAAAAAAAATTGATTAGATTGGTTTGGATTGATCTAAAAGCACACCTTTTCGAAGTAGATTTTAATTATTCGACTAACCTAGATAATTGGACTGCTTTCTAACATCAGAGACTTGAAATTTCGAAGCACCGACCAAAGTATCTTTTAAAAAAAAAAAGACAAATTACTGATGGTTGATGCTGGGTTGGGGTCTTCAAAGAATGAAGACAGCAAAGACTTGCAAAATGTGGTACAGCAATTTGAAGTCCAGTCTGTAGACAACAGTGATTACGACTTGGAGAAGCGCAGCACACATAAGACAGATCCAGATTCCCGTACAAACAGAAGAAACAAGAAGCTATTCGACTTGGACAGACATGACCCCAATTTGAACATATTCATGAAAGGTTTGGCCTACTTGTTATGGCTCTCCGATAAGCTGGACTCTTTCGGTGTTGAAACATCGGGTATTGAAAGAGTTCCGCCATATGAGCGTGGTACAAAGAAGCAATTCTTACATGTGGCAGGGTTGTGGTTGAGTGCCACCGGTGGTTTGTCATCAATGTCTTCTTTCCTACTGGGGCCTTTACTATTTGAATTGAGTTTCCAGCAAGCTCTAACATCCTCTATGATCTCTGTGACTGTTGGCTGTCTGGTAGCCGCTTACTGTTCGATTATGGGTCCACAATCTGGTTGTAGACAAATGGTCACCGCAAGATACTTGTTCGGCTGGTGGTTTGTGAAATTTGTGGCATTGGCTGCTATCATTGGTGTTATGGGTTGGTCTGTTACCAACTCAGTTGTTGGTGGTGAGATGTTGGCAGCTATTTCCAATGACAGAGTGCCATTATGGGTCGGTATCGTTATCGTCACAGTTTGCTCTTTCGTTGTTGCCATTTTTGGTATCAAGCAAGTGCTGAGAATCGAGACTTATATCAGTGTCCCCGTTTTGACATCTTTCTTGTTACTATACATCTCTTCCGGGAACAGAGATTACCTGGTCCGTGAATACAAGCCAATCGACGTTCCTAGCAAGACAATAAAGGGTAACTGGATCAGTTTCTTTTCCCTGTGTTACAGTATCACATCTACTTGGGGTTCTATCACCGCTGATTATTATATCTTGTTTCCAGAAGACACACCACATTACCAAGTGTTCTTACTGACTTTGGCTGGTACATTAATTCCAACTACGTTTGTTGGTATCCTTGGTTTGACTCTTGCCTCCATCGCTAAAAGTTACCAGCCATATGGTGAGGAGTATGACACGCATGGTATGGGTGGTCTATTGTGGGCTGGTTTCTCACGCTGGAACGGATTTGGTAAGTTCTTGGTTGTGGTTTTGATTTTGAGTTTGATCTCTAACAATATTATTAACACATACTCTGCGGCATTTGGTATTCAACTATCTGCAGTTTGGGCTGCTAGAGTCCCACGTTGGTTTTGGTGTATTGTTTGTACCATTATCTATCTGGTTTGCGCTTTAGTTGGTCGTAATCACTTCGCTACAATTCTGGGTAACTTCTTGCCTATGATCGGTTATTGGATTAGTATGTACTTCATCTTATTATTTGAAGAGAATGTCATCTTTAGAAGATATTTCTTGCACCTATACACTAAGGAATTTCCGGAGTTTTTGCAGCAGTCACCGGATCAGTTATCAGACCAATCCTCAGAAGAGATCAATGTATTGCATAAGGAGGATACCGGCTCAGATACTGAACTGAAATTTAAGGGTACGACTTCTAAGACCGCACAAGTGTTAAGAGAGAAGATGAAGATGCGTGAAAAGGCTACTAATATACATACTCTAAAGCGTAAGCACATCCACACTAAGCACAGATACAATTGGGATGAATGGGATAATCCAGATGTTTTAACTCACGGTTACGCTGCCACATTTGCTTTCCTATGTGGTGTGGCCGGTGTTGTTGTTGGTATGGCTCAAACCTATTGGGTTGGTCCAATTGCCAGAAAGCTAGGTGGACCATATGGTGGTGATATTGCCATGTGGCTAAGTATGGGATTCAGCGGTATTGTGTACCCATGGCTCAGATACTGGGAATTGGTTAGATATGGTAGATGAGTTAATTCACTATGACTCTGGCAATTGTGCCGTGCTTACATTACGGATTATAAAACATTGCCCTTCTTTTTTGTTTTCGTTAAGGTTAGATTTAAATTTTACTTTCCCTTAAAAAATTTTTTCCATTACATCTAACTTTCATTGCTTTGTTATTATTTAATTTACTTCTTTTCCATGTTTTTGTTATTATAGATCAAATATTCGGAAATATGCCTAATGCACATTCTTATACATTATTAAACTTTAAAAACATCTTAACTATTATTGTATTTTATTTTATAAGGAAATCGATAAATCCTTGACCATGTCAATATTATTTCGCCCAGTTTGCAAATCAAAAAAGATATAGTATATATCACAGAATCTACAATGTTGCGGTGTATGATAGCTATCTCAAGTGTAGCAAGAGCGTACGTTCACAAAGCGATAGCAGAAATAAGAGTCATAAGTAACGTGATGCTCAAAATCATCGCTTCAGAGTCAAGTTGAGCATGTGATTATCAAATGTTACGATGTCGTCTTGTACTAGCCAATATCGCATCACATGATCACTGACCAATCAGAACAATGAAAACGGAAGAGCTGGATTTTCATGTACATCACCCATTGTGAGAGGAGTCTCTGCACCTTCTGCCATTTGGTTTAAGTCACAGAAGAAAGGTAGGGAAGGGACTAGTGTTCCTTTGTGTAGGATATATCTACTTGTCTTGTAGTAGGGGATTCTGTTATGTTGAAAGTTCCTAAAATGCTAATCACCGACAAGGCCGTTCAACTTTCTCGAGGCATTGGGAGGATTATCTCTAATGTCTGTCTAATGACAAAGAAACTCTCGACAGTTATTGGGTAGAATGGTGTCTATCACTGAGGGTGGAAGGGTAGAGACTAACCCTTGGGATGTGTTGGGAGTTACATGCCTGGAAGCCCATTGCAATCGCAGTAGTGAGTTGGTTTAGCCATTCAGCAGTCCTCTGGATTTCTCGGGTAATGTAACTGAGCTGCGTTTGCGGGATGGAGAAATTTCAGCGAATTAGACAGTAGAAGTGAACAGACACAACCTTCCTTGCAAAGTAGACGTGCCAGGAGCTGACTGAGGGAGATATGTAGTCCTTTCTTTGATACACTTAGTACTGGTTTTCATTGTTGCAACAACAGACATCCAATTAATTTTGATATCTTGTTCGTTCTTCGTTTTTTTCATAGCTTTTCATTGTATGGGAATCCTCCAGCTCTCATTGGCAGAGTACGTAAAAACATATATATATTGTTAAAGATGAAGCTTTGTTCTTATGTTTTTGGTTAATCTCAGCAGAATATTTTTCTATCAAGTCGCTGTTATATAAGTTTTTATTTAGTTTCCGTTGTACTTTAACCATCCATTTCTAGATAGTATCTAACTCTTCAAAGTACTTGCTGAACAAGGAAAAGAAAAAGAAAAATACGAGCATATTCTCAACCCAAGAAAGAGTGTGTTTCTCTATTAGATTTTCAAGAACAGAAGAAGCTACCATAATATTCCAAGTATTTTGTTGTTTTCATACATATCACAAATATACTGAGAAAGGACTTAATAACATTCCAAAGACTGATTTTTTTTCATTTATTTATTTCAGATTAAGAGCAATACTGCATTTCCCCTCTCAGTTTTGCTAACTTGAACCAACAATTTAAGAATTAATAAAACCCAGTACTTTAACAACTACAAGACATAGATTAACAGAAGATAAAGATGATGTTACGCAGCACTTTCAGATTTGCCAGACCAGCAACCAGATCCCTATGGACATCCCGTGTACTATTCAACAGTAAGCCAGTGACCAAGACCGCACAGTCGTTAGCAGACGTCAACGGTCCAGAGAGTTTGCTAGGTCCAGGTGGTAAAGAAGGTGAGATTCCAACTGAACTGGAACAAGCTACCGGTCTAGCCAGATTGGAACTTTTGGGTAAGCTAGAAGGTATTGATGTCTTCGACACCAAGCCATTAGACGCCTCCAGGAAAGGTACCATGCAAGACCCAATCGTGGTCGACTCATATGACGACTACCGTTACGTCGGCTGCACAGGTTCCCCAGCTGGTTCCCACACAATCATGTGGTTGAAGCCAACCGTGAATCAAGTAGCAAGATGCTGGGAATGTGGCTCCGTCTACAAGTTGAACCCAGTCGGTGTCCCTAACGAGCACGACCACCACTAAATCCACACCCCATAAAAAGAAGAACTAGATGGTGAGCCACCAGTAAGAGAAAATTTATATATTATTATTCATGTCTAAGGATTTTGTGTTTGTGTTTTTTTTTTCCCTCCATTGGTCATTTACAAAATCCAACTCTAATGAACCATTTGTCTTTCATACATTACTGTGCAAGTGCTTTCTCAGCAGTGATAGACTTACACAGTGTTTTCAAGGAGTGTTCTCAAGTATTATTTTTATGTTTACAACCCACTGTTAGTTTTATCTTTTTTTTTTATTTCCTGAGACCCACTGTCTATTTTATTTTTTAACTACTTATCTACCTATTCCTATTTAATATCTACAAGAATACAAATATTCCTTTACAAACAGAATCATAGAGTAGCACAGAACTATGCATTTTAGTATATATATGGTAAATCACATGACCTCCTCCCATCACAAGATCAGTATAAGGGCATCAGTCTGCTGTGTGAAGAGCCCAAAGGGAAAAATAAAGGGCGAGAAGGGAGGGACAAGAAAAAATTTGTTTAAAGGAAAGGACGACAAGCTTTTAAAGACAACGAGGGAATCTTTTGGGAGAAAATTATTTGTAAGGGAAGGGATTGGGAAGCTTAGTATTTAAGGTTGTTGTTAGAGAGCCGCTAGTGGAACTTGTAAAGTACAAGGTGGAATACAGATTGTAGCACCTGGGTTCTACAGAGTAGGAGAAAAAAAAAAATTAGAGCCGGCAAAGGACGATAAAGTTCTGTGAAAAGAGAGAGAGATAGACTTTACTGAGGCGGGCTAAGAGCAAGAGAGCAACAGAGAAAGAAAGAATGGCGCAGGATAATTTTGATTTCAAGTTTAGTCAGTGTTTCGGTGACAAGGCGGATATTGTGGTGACGGAGGCGGACATTATCACTGCTGTCGAGTTCGATCACACTGGTGATTTTCTGGCTACTGGTGATCGTGGTGGGCGTGTAGTGCTGTTTGAGCGGGGGAATGATACCAAGCATTGTGAGTACAAGTTTTTGACTGAGTTCCAGAGTCACGATGCCGAATTCGATTACTTGAAGTCCCTGGAGATCGAGGAGAAGATAAATCAAATCAAGTGGTTGAAGCCCACAAATAAGTCGCACTTCTTGCTAAGCACCAATGACAAGACGATTAAGTTGTGGAAAGTGTACGAGAAGAACATCAAGCTAGTGTCATCCAACAATCTGTCAGAGAACTCGAGGAGGAGATCGGGTGCAGGCCTGAGTAGCAACAACTCCTTGATGTTGCAAAGTTTGAAACTTCCACAATTGTCCCAACATGATAAGATAATTGCTGCAGCACCAAAACGTATCTACGGTAATGCACATACTTATCACATTAATTCCATATCTCCAAACTCGGACCAAGAGACGTTTATAAGTGCAGATGATTTGAGAGTCAACCTATGGAATTTGGATATACCGGACCAAAGTTTTAACGTCGTTGATATCAAACCAGCTAATATGGAAGAGTTAACAGAAGTCATTACAAGCGCTGAGTTTCATCCACAACAGTGTAACTTATTTATGTATTCAAGTTCGAAGGGTACCATCAAGTTATGTGATATGAGACAAAATGCATTGTGTGATAATAAGAGTAAAATATTCGAAGAATACCTGGATCCAATGAATCACAACTTCTTTACCGAAATAACGTCCTCTATTTCAGATATAAAGTTTAGTCCGAACGGAAGATACATTGCTTCAAGAGATTACCTGACTGTAAAGATATGGGATATCAATATGGATACAAAGCCAATTAAGACAATAAACATCCACGATCAACTAAAGGAAAGATTAAGTGATACTTATGAAAATGATGCTATTTTTGATAAATTCGAAGTCTGTTTTAGCGGTGATAGTTCTAGTGTTATGACTGGTTCATACAATAACAACTTTATGATATACCCTAATGTTGTTACTAGTTATGATGATGCTATGCAGGATTCAGCTAAGGGCACAGAATCACAGGTGAAGAATAATGAGAGGCCATTCGACACACAGAAGAGCAAGAACTCGATAACAAGAAGAAATGATAGCAACAACAGCGGGTTACGCGACCAGGCTATCAATAATGAGCACACTGATGAGATAGTTTTACAAGCAGACAAATCCGCCTTCAGGAACAAGAGATTTGCATCTATGAATAGCTCGGCAGCAATAAAAAACAAGGAATGGGATGATGACATTGATTTTAAGAAGAGTATATTACACTTCTCATGGCATCCTAAAGAGAACAGCATTGCTATAGCAGCAACAAATAACTTATTCATATTTTCTGCATTGTAACTTTTATAGCTTTGTTAGGTGACATTTTTGTTTGACAAAATTTCCTTGACTTATTAATAATCTTTTGTGATTCTTTACATAATTGATCTTTTCCCTTATTAAATAATTGAGACGCATAGCTTATTTGCACTGAGTTGTCTAGTTTGGCTAAAGTTGTAGCATTGTTCAGAGTGGCATTCTTTAGACACTTTCAGAATGATCGTTTATTTGTTATATTAACTAATAAGTTTAAACAGACATACCAGAAGTCTTTTCATTTGTTGTTAATGTATTTTACTAAATAAAGGTCTTATATAGTATAATTGAATATTGATTAGATTGTGAGGATAAAGAATAAATATATTTGTTATCTTATTTGAATATCAATTAGAATGTGTACTTTCTGTGACAGAAAAATAATGTAATTGTTAAGAATAGAAATAGAATTTGAAATAAAGAATCATGGGGAAACAGGATGAGTAAACTAGCCTCTTATGAAAAAAAAACTGACCAGGCCTTTTTATAAAAGTTCATAACCTGGTTATGGTAAGATTCAGTTAAACGTAATATATCATTTTTGGTAAATATGGTCAGTTCATTTATTCATCGTGGTTAATATGTCTGTTGATAACTGGGTTCCAGAACAAAGTCTTGTCACCATTACCCCAGAAGAATGGCTTCGATCTTATGTTTTGGAATTCGTAGTCTCTTGGCCATTCGCTGTCTGGGACGTGTTTCAAATGTTCCCTGTGGTCAGCGTGCTCCTTCTCCACAAAGTAGGTATTTACGGCGGTCAAAGCAATAGCTGGCAAAGCAACGAATAAAGAAATCTTAACCCATACGCTGGTGGTGCCAACAGCATGCTTTTCGGTAGCCTCTAGAGATTGCTTGAAAGCCTTTGCGGCAGCTTCATTTGGCTTTCCGAATGCTGGCTTCAAAGCATGTGGTGGTAAAGTTGCGTATCTTCTCAAAGCTTGTCTGTACATTATTAAATAGTTTGTATCGTTTGTTTGTCTGTTATACTGAAGTTGTTAACTACAAATAATGAAATATAGTGCCAGAAATGTTGTTTATTTCGATTATATATTACTTCAAGGTTTTTTTTTTCCCTCTTCTTCTTCCTTTTCCCAGTTCTCTGTCTAGTATATCGGTGAAACCACTAGCAAGAATCCCCAGTGCATAATAGGTCAGACATTGTTCCCATTGAAGTGAAAGATTGATGATTATTTGCTAGGCCATCACTTCGTTGTGGATTGTCCAATCCCTAAGCTGGTGCGACTCGAGGAAGGGACTCCATCTCATTCGCCGATAGCAAACCCACTAAGAAACAGTGGTGAGAAGCGGAGGGAAGACGAAAAACTTGCGATGCGGGTGGGATAGGGCTGTTCAGCCGAAAACTGCGGTAAATCGCGTACGACGGAATTAAATCAGAAGTCGTATATATTGATTACGGATACCTGTGCTATGTATTCTGATGAATGCTCATGTGGTCAAGAATCATATATAGCAGCCCGGCTTCCCATGTCAAACAGTTGATTTTAAAGAAAATGTATGCAATATATTGTACTATCTACTGGTCAACTAAAGAAATATGACTTTAGTAAAAGCCAGTGGCTTATAAAAAAAATTATTTTACTCTTATCTATAGCAAGGTTATTCTGTACTGTTACAAGTGTTCTTCATTGTTTTCGTTGAGAAGGTGTTTCTTGATCTTGTTTTCAAGTTTTTCTCTGTCCCTTCTTTGCTCTTCAACCAGGTTTGCCTGTAGTAGCGCTTTAGCTCTTTGTACATTCTTTTCGTCGGAGCTAGTGATAGTGAATTTCCTATACTTGCTCTCGTCTTTACTACCTCGTTCATCTATAAGTATCTTGGTCCTTGTAAATTTCCGCAGATTGGCTAACCTGCTACCACCTTTACCAACAAGTCTGCCTACATAGCCTTCGGGGATCAATATTATATCCACAAACATCTGTTGATCTGAAGATATTATAGTATCGGTACCAGAAGTATGTAATAAGAGTGTTTTTGAAGCTGTAGATGAGTCAGAGGTCTTCCTTGAATGATTAGAGTTAAGCGATCTTTGTGAGGACACCTTCTGTAGTGTATTATGTTCTTGAGTTTGTTCATTAGATACCGCACGTTTGCTATGATTAGAAGTTTGCAACTCAGGTGTATTGTTCTGATCATGTGCTTCCTTGGGGGATATTATGGTCTTGCTCATACTAGCGCTATCACTACCGGTATCGTTTTTATTTTGGTTAGAGTTATCTCTTTTCTTCTCGGATAAGTTTGACTCTGATCGATCAACACCTTCCTGTGTTGAGCTCTTACCTTGTATCGAATCACCATTCGGTTTCTTGGTCTTCTTCTTGGATCTTTTCTTCTTCTTATTGGGCTTTATAGGGGTAGGTTCATATTCTACCTGCGATACCTGTTCAGAATTCGTCGTTTTCTCTCTCAAAATAATATTGTTAATTTCAACAAGCGCTTCGATTATGTTTTGTGCGAGACCTTCAATCTCGAAAACACGATCTGTACTTTGAGAGAGCTTATATTTTGAAGCTTTCATTCTCAGGTCATATTTATCACGTAGGTCGGCTATCCTGTGTCCTTCTGATCCCAGAACCTTCGATAAATTTGTATTTGAAACCAGCATCCTTATAAAGCTCAATTTCTTGATATCATTGACATTATTGAAGAAAGTTGGATCTGCTCTTATTAAAAGTCTTTTTAAAAAGGGTTTTTCAACAGAATCTATTATTCTTGTAACTTTAGGATTGTTGACCATTATAAGAAGATTTAGAAGTCCCAAGGACACGTCATTTATTGATCCAGTTAAAGTAATGACATAGTCACGAAGATACTCATCTTCTTTGGTATTCTTCACAGTGACAGCAGAAGCAAACTTCTTCTTCACAACAGAATTACCATTAGGTACTTCATGGTTTCTCTTGGCTGTCTGTATACTGTTTGGTTTGGCAGTCCTTGATCTATTGTCAAATTTTGGTATATTATTGATCCTATTCCTCCAATCAGGGTATATGATCTTTAGTGCATAGAACTCTTCCTTTGAGTAAAGACACCTCAATCGCACTTGAGACTCAAGATCCATATCTGTACAACAAAAATAGAGTATAGTGCGGATTCAATTCTCAATGATAAAATATCTTTCTTTTCTTTTTTCTTTCTGTGATGCTATTATGACTACTAGGCTAGAAAAGAAAGAGTGTGATTGTAATGAGTTTATTGTGAATAGTACGAGACTAAAGGCCAAGGCGTAAAACTAGCGCGGTTTGTTAGGATAGTTTTGTCTACTTGATTGCAAATACCAGAAATTGATACGATATGTTTTCTGGTCAATATTTTTGCTATAACTACAACGTTTGACGCAGTGTTCCTCGGGCTTATTTTGTTTTTGAGGATTTGTAGGGAAACACGGTGCTTTCCTATAGGTGTTATTTATTCCCCACAGTACGGCTATAAGTTTGCCTTTTTTTCTTTTACGATTAAGCTTTATTCGCACAGGTATTTTGAACCCTGGACTGCACTTATAATGGGAGCGGTTTGTTTTAAAATAAGGCCAGGCTTCAGTGTAGGGGAAAAAACTATTAAGTACACCTGTTTAAACCAAAAGTATTTTTTGCGTTTTATAGTTTATGCTTTTCTTGATCCGGTTTATTAATTTGATTTGTGGGTATTGCTGGAGCTGTGTCACGATCTCTATACTATTAAGGACCAGACGTAATACGCAATGAAAGCTAAAATGCGTACAGATCAAAAAAATGGTGTTTTCCAGTTGTAATGGATATAAGCTTTTCAAGATATGGAGAAAGAACCGCGCGGGCAAATTTTTTAATTGCAAAACTTATATTGATCTTCGCCTAAAAAAAAGAAAAAAGCGAATACTTGTAGTGCAGGAAGATAGAGTAGATGTGCTTTCTGGAGTAGATCAATGCAACTCTGGACGTAAACTTCGGTGCACTTTATCGAACCTGAGTGCAGTATTTGAGTGTGCTCAAAAACAAATAAGGGAGTAAGCTTTCCACAATAATATGTAATCTTGTTTGAGAAAAGGCCACCGGTGTTTCAAAAGCAAGTTTTGGCAGTAGGACTGGTCGGTGATGTGTAGATCAGAGTCTATTTGCAAATGGAGTAGAGGCTAAAACGGTTGGGGAATAAAAGTATTAATGATGGTAGACTATGATTTGCGTGGCCACATTAACTATAGGTCAGTGCCTGTTTTCTTCCTTGAGTGAAATGAATACTTGAATATGCTCTTGACGTTTCTTAGTGTGTTGGAAATACTTTGTAAGATCAAAAAAAAATAGAGGATATTTGTCCCTAATGGCAAAGCCTATGAAGAATGCAATGCCATTGACGTATTAACCGAATTTTTTGTTTCAGAGTTAGAGAGCATCGATTTTTCCCATGAGATGGCCTCTTCGTTAACAAATTTTCATGGGCTTTTCTTTGCGGATTGCACAGGCAAATTGGAAAGGCCGACGTGTTTAATTCGTCATTCTGATCCATGTCTCATGGCTCGTTCCGTGTGCTATCCCCCCACTTCCCAGGTTATGCGATGAGCTTCGAGCTTCGAACGTTTCTTATGTCCCCATTATAAAATAAGCAAGTGCATATTAGAGATATTCATTGATTGCTAGATGGTAGTGAAATCAGTAGAGGGAAATGGCGGAAAGAATTGAAGTATATAGGTATAGTAAAATCTTTGTATAGTAAACAATTTTGTTTCTTTATTTGAAAAACTAAAGCTACATGTAAATAAAAAAATCTTCTTTGGGCAAATATGAATGTTAAGGTGAATGAAAGGAAAGATCAAAGAATGTGGGAATGTGAGGGGGGTCGGTTAAAGGCGGCATTTACATACCTTCTGTTTGCTTTAGCAGGTGAGCTTTCAACTCGCCTTGCACAGTGGCGACGACTTCACCGTCTCTAAGCAGGTATCCTGGCTCTGTGGGCTCTTCTTTCAAGATAGTAGTGATCTTACCCATGTTCTCCTTACCGTAGTGCTTCTCTTGCTTAGCCATGAACTCCTCGTAACCTTTCAAAGTGGTCAGCTCCACTGGGGCACTCTGTAGGAAGGACCCAGTTGAGTGGGTAGTGTCGTTATTACCAGTCTTGTACATTTAAAACAGTCTAATGTTATATGATCTTGCAATCTAGTCTTCTAGTGATCTTGTAGTCTTTTGTATTGTAATGATCTCCTAAATAGACTCTTATATATAGATCAAAGGGAAGCCCTCTTCTACTTGGAGGGGGGGGAACAGGGTTTTATACTTGATCATGAAGGAAAGCCCGGTATTTCACCCAGAATGCAGAGAAACACACGTACCAAAAGAATTAATAATCCTGCAATTAGAAGAGTAGCCACATACACTACACTACACTACACTACACACTACACAGCAGAGAAACAAAAGGAGTATTACGTGTATAATTACTCCCAGCAGAGATGGAGTTACCCGGAACCTCAACCCGTGCGTATGTACATTTACATTCACATGACATGCCAAAACGTATAGAGTGCATAGAGAAGGAAATAGAAGAATGACGTCATTTTGAAATAAGAAGAAGGACCAGAGAAAGCAGATTCAATCGATCTCTTGCAAGCGTGGTGTCCCGCTCTGTCTAGGGGAAAGGTGGTTTCTCCAGGAGGGGAATCCTAGGACACGAAGGCGTGCAGAGGGATGTGGATGATGTACACGCCTACTCAAATGACATCACCATGCAAAGAGTCCTCTTACTCTTGGTGGCAATAACTGATAACGGTAGACATGTGATATCGTATCAATGTACTGTTTTGAAGGAGGAAAAAGTTGCTTCGTTGTATTGGGAGAGGATAAACAATCTTCCACCCCCCCCCCTCACTGACTACAACAAATAATCGTGTCTTCCTCCTTATTACCATTGTTACTTTTAAAAAGGCTTCTTTAAAGAAACTGTAATTATTGAGGACTAATATAACTAACTTCTAAACATATAATAGCTAGGAAAACCAGGAATTAATAAAAGTAAATAATGTCTTTGAGCCGTGAGGATAGTGTGTTTTTGACCAAGTTGGCTGAGCAAGCCGAGAGATATGAGGAGATGGTGGAGAACATGAAGGATGTTGCCTCTGCTGGACAGGAGTTGAGTGTCGAGGAGAGAAACTTGTTGTCTGTTGCATACAAGAACGTTATTGGTGCTCGCAGAGCTTCCTGGAGAATTGTCTCTTCCATTGAGCAGAAAGAAGAGAGCAAAGAGAACTCGGAACACCAAATCAAATTGATCAAGGACTACCGTGCCAAGATCGAGGCAGAGCTAACTAAGATCTCCGACGACATCTTGTCGGTGCTAGATAAGCACTTGATCCCATCCGCCTCCTCCGGCGAGTCTAAGGTCTTCTACTACAAGATGAAAGGTGACTACCACCGTTACTTGGCTGAGTTCTCCCAAGGCGACGTGAGAGAAAACGCTACCAAGGCCTCCCTAGACGCTTACCAAAAGGCCTCCGAAATCGCCACCACTGAATTGCCACCAACCCACCCTATCAGATTGGGTTTGGCTCTAAATTTCTCCGTGTTCTACTACGAGATCCAAAACTCTCCAGACAAGGCTTGCCATTTGGCCAAGCAGGCTTTCGACGACGCTATCGCAGAATTGGATACTTTGTCTGAAGAATCCTACAAGGACAGTACTTTGATCATGCAATTACTAAGAGATAACTTGACCTTGTGGACTTCTGACATGTCTGAGGCCGATGACCAAAAGAATGAAGAATCTAAGTGAAATTTGTTTCACAAAACCCCCTCCTAAGTGTAAACTTTATCTTCAATTCTATAATTACAATTTTAAACAATAAAAAAAAACAAATTAACTCTTTAAATATACAAAACTCATCCATTCCCCCCCGCTTCTTTGAGCTAGGCTCAAAGGCAAATAATATGAAAGTAGCAAATAAATGATATAAAAAAAATAACAATACTATAACTTTCTCTTATACTCGACTTCCTCATCAGTTTTGTATCTGCCATTACTATTATTTATGTTGGAATCTGTAGATATACTGCTTTCTGTTCACTTCTATCTAGTGACGATCTACACCTGTGAGTAACTCCTTTTAGAGATCAGTTACATCGTAAAGTAAAGAGTTATGTTATTATTATCAAGAGAGGTCCCATTATGGCCCCCCTCAAGAGGCTACATCAAGGACTAATTGGGCATGGTTTCTCTACCTATTATAGTTACTATTTGTACGTATTTCCTTGAAAGCAAGCTTCAATCAGAGCAAACTATATATTGATCTACAGAAACTTTGCAATGCAAGAACTATCTCATTCGATGAAGTCTTTCTAGTCCTTTACCGAGATAATCCATACTAAATAGTGTGCTTTTCATCGGTATCGACTTGAAAGACCGTTATATGCTTCAAAGGGTCGAAACTACCGTACGATAAAAAGCCCCTCCGTAGAAGAAAAAGGGTCCTCGAAGTCATGAAATGCTACTAGGAGAAAAGATTCACAGGCAGTTCAAAATAGTGCTAGTGGTCGCAATTGAATTGTTTGAAAACAAACTCAAGGCTAAAGTTACTATTAATTGGTGAAAGCTTCCATTTTTTGAGCACTATTGTATACGCGAGAGCTGGTCTCACTTAATACACTGGTTAAATTGATTATTATAAAGGCATTAGTGACAAATATATCACTTACTCATTATGGATTTACCGCAAAAACTTATAAAGTATTCTAACTTATTCTTTGGAGCTACTACTTCATTGGCAGCAATTGGTCAACTGTCTTACGTTTTCCAACAATTTGGGTTATTCCTATTAGGACTGTATGCCTTAGCGTTAACAATCCCTATTATTTGGTTAGAGTTCCGTGTACCTCCAAAGCTGTATAAGTATGCTTCGACATATTTCAGCTTCCTGGGGAGAGCTATAATATATCTGCTGCTTAGTGCAATGACAATGTACGGTTCTCTATTTAATAAACTGAATGCAGTACTCCTAATGCTAACTGGGCTTGTTTATCTATTCCTGCATGCCTCTTCCATAATTGATGAACCAGAAAACTTCAAGGGTCAAAATGCATCTATTGCACTCAATGACGATATTGATGATGAGGAAGACATTATCTAAGGTACGGACTCTCTCATAATGTATCAATTGGCATTGTTACCGTTCACCTCGATATTTGTAATTATATAATGACAATAGTCAATGATGCATTTCCTCTATATAATTCATGATCAATTTTGAATAACGATGTCCGATTCACTATTATACAATATCTACTTTATGATTCTTAATATATAGATGCTAAATTTTTGAATTTAAAAGCTTTCACTTGGTTTGAGAAGAAGTTAGACTGAATATAAGGATAGTAAGAAATATTTGATAGTTGGCTTCAGATTCTGATGCAAATGCGATGATTTTACATTTCCATAGTAGTGTCTGAAGCTAGGTTGATATTCTTCTTCGTTGGTTGAGTTTCTCTCATAGTCAAACCAAATCTCTTGTCCTTTGATAGTTCTGCTAGGTTGAATATACCTTGAACGACTGGGTCAGCAGGGTTTAATTCACGGGCAGAGTGTACCCAACTTGGTTGAGCTGTTTTGGAACCACCAGTTAGTCTGAACAGCTCTGGTTTACCGCTGACACTAACATCGCTACCACACAATATAACTGTGCTACATTCACGTGCAACAGGTAGTGTCATGACTTCATTGGTTGAATTCATTAAGGATTTTAGTTTTATACCAGAAATACCAAGCTTGGGCAACGGTATCTCATGGCCTGGTAGTGTCAATGCTGCGGAGGCATCATAACTTAAAGCACCATTCTTGTTTGTACTGTTTAAAATGTGATCCCATGGCACCCACTTTGCCACTTGAATTGGTGTTTCAACACATAGGAAGTTGTTTGTGATTTCGTTCATACCCAATCTAAAAGATCTTAGATCCTTTTTAACTGCATCTGATTCTTCTGCGGTAAATTCAGTTAGAGGAAAATCAGTTGACAAGTGACTCAATTTTAGTGGGTATACACCGTTTTTGTCAATTTTTGTAAGTAATTGTCTGGCAGTCTTTAACTTTAGAGTGTAACTTTGAGCATAGTCTCTAACATAGGCGCCAGACCTTGCAATTAGTTGGTTTTTCTTATGAGATTTACCTGTGTAAGAATCGACAGTCTCTAAAGTTATTAAACCTTTCTTTTGACAGTCAGTGAGGGGGCAGAACTTCAAATCAATTAAGTAAACTTCACCAACATCAACTGAGAAATCATCTGATGGAATAGCAGATGAGGCCACTAATTTATTTTGGTTATTAGCCACAACAATATCTTGAACTTCAGTGTTTGCTAGTAAGTTAGCTTCTTGATGAGCTTCAGTCCAGACGACACCCTTGTAATCCTTCTCGGCAACAATACCTTCATTTTGGCCAGCTAAAAATCTCCTTATCCTTCTAACCCTTGATCCTGGGACCACAGCACAGTTATAGGCTTTTGCTATGGTGTCAACAACACTTCTGATCTGGTGGCCAGTGACAGAGTTAGTGTTGGCATTTCTCAAGGACTGTGGTAGCTTTTCGGGAGTTAAACTACAAGCTAATAGAGCAGTAACAGATTCAGAGGCAATATGGCTTGCAGCAACAGCATCGGCCTTAGATCCCAGCAACGGTCCGGTTGGTTTGGTATTAGTTTCGTCAGTTGGGTAAATAACCATAGTATGGGTGACCTGAGATGTGTAACCATCGATGTGGCAACCCAAGGAGATCTTCACAACGTCACCGTGTCTCAAGTAACCGGTAATTGATGAGGCAAAAGGAGACGTCTCATCACTGTTGTTGTTCCATTTCTTGATGTTTTCGGTATCATCGACTTCTGGGCACCAACCACTAGCAACTGCATCAACATCGATCATAGTTGGTAAGGCAATACCTCTTTCATTGACCTTATGTTTGTAGTATTGTTCTAGTCTGTTCACGATAAAAGAATCGGCCATCAAACACAGTTCAGAGATACTCAATGGAGTTTGAACTTTTTTGTAGTGGTAAACATCATTGATTAGGTCAGTGACAAATTTCAAAGCAGTTTGTGTGATCTGTCCACTTGTTCTGTATTTATCCAAAACAGTCTCTTGTAGAACATTCTTATCTTTTAATAAGATTTGAGAATCTTCATTTGAAACAGCTAAATCCATTTTGCAAAGTAAAGATAGATGTCTTGGTCTTTAATGGGCTTGATACAGTGAAGCTACTATTAAATCTAGAAATTATATAAGTACAAAATAAAGTGCTATACATCCCATAGATTGAAGTTCTCAATGTATAACTGTTACGCTACAGAAACTACAGTATACCCATCTCATCTCATCTCATCTCATCGCCAGTTCAGCTCATCGCCTAAAATTTTTTGAAAACTTTTTCAAAAGTTACCCGCAGTTACAAGAAATTAGGAATTGATCTTACTCAACCACATGATACACTATTCTAAAGTGATATATTCATTTAAATATAGGGCATCATCATACCACTTATCCCAAATCAATCCATATTGAGATAAGCTGCATAATATAGTATTGCATTCAGCCTGTTTATTATATATAACGCCTGAATGTATTTTCTTTTCCTTTTTGAATAGCAGGCTATATTTAGACTGGCTGTTAATATGTCTATATACCCTTATTAAATTGATAGTGAAACATTCTTATCAGTTCTATACGTGATCAGATAGAAGCCCAGCCTATTACAATGTTCATTGTCTTACTTACAGTCCTGGCTATTTATATCTTCTCTAAGCGAATAGACAAGTGAATTGGGGCACTAGAATGGCAGTTATACATGTCTTGTTTCAAGTTTAACCTAAATGCTCTTGATTGATTTTGAGGTCAAACCAACGCAATACGAATTTAGACTTCTAAGTATTAGTTCATACAAAAGGGGCTGTCCTAATGTAGATTTGTATAAAAATCAATCAACTAAGCTGGATTCCTTTAATGGCCAATTGTTGAGACTGGTAAATTGTGTCTATTGATGTTTGTAGATGAAATACACTGATCTGCGCCATATCCTTACTGGTGGTCAAAACCTTTGATGTTCCATAGATTCCATTTACGAAAGAAGCAAGTCTCTTCTCATGAGATTTCACCTGAGGCAAAGGTTGAATATAAGTTTATCAGAAGCGATAAACGTTCTTTTATAAATCACATTTGCACACTGTGTGACGAACCAATTGCATATAAGTCAGGAGGTGAGAAAGTCATAGAGTTGGAATGTGGGCATATGTGTCATATGGACTGTTTGATGCTATTTGTAAATAGTACAGCATTACCTATCTGTAAATATTGTAAAAAGTTCAACAACCGGGAGAAAGAATGTATACCAAAAGAAAACTGCTTGAAAGATACGCTCATATCACAGTATTTGGTTAATAATAAAATGAATAGTCCTGTGCATGAAACAAGTCATAAATCAATTGATAAACATTCCAACCAGAAATATACTAGTTCCACTTCTCAAAATAAAGAAGAGTATCCTATTCATCTATTGAGAACATTTTTCAGCGATTGGTTTATTAATCAAAGTAAAGAATACACAACTATCACACCATGGGAATTAGATCACAATTTTGGATTACTGCGTTTGGTCGATAAATTTGAAATTTCTTATTATCCATTCATCAAAAAAAAATTGGCTGTTTGTCTTTTGTTTGAAAACATATTGGCCATTGTTCAAGTCCAAAGAGAGTCCATTAAATGCAATGAGTTTTCAGAAATCCATGCAGAATCAATACATCTGTATCATACAGAAAATTCCAGAGCTGACTTGAAATATCAAAAGATAGACTATATTAACTGCCAGATTAGAAAAGCTGATTATACTGGAAACAAGCTGAGAATTTCTCTATCAAATACCACACTTAGAATGTTCGAAATTGAAACAGAAAAAAATGGGGTACTTCTAAACTGGTTGAGAGGTTTTCATGACAAAAAGCAAATGTTTGATGCTAAATATTTCACTTCAAATTGTCTCGAGCTTCCTGTGATGCAAATTTTCGAAAATGAAAGTACGATTTTGGGACTATTCAACTCCAATCGATTGATAGAGATGGGATCAATAAATTCGGTGCACAATAGTATAATCCTTAGGAGAAGTTTTTATTTACGAAACAGCATGGAAACTGACATAATGGGTACATATAATACCATAACTTCATCAGTTCTTTCTATCAAAAAGGAAAAGCCATCAGATATATTGTTGTTGATCCAGATTGATGAACAAAAGATCACAGATCAAAAAGATCAAATCAAGCAAGTTATCAAAAACACCTTAATGGCTCTCAAATTGAAATATCCAGAGTATTTCTTAGTGATTTTATCCGCAACTGGGGAGGTGTTATTAATGGATTCAATAGACAGGTTAAATCTTGATAACCAACTCCTTTCTGGTGAAGAGCCAAAAAATCCATTCCGGTTAGAGATTTCATCAATCAGGACGCATGTCTATGGCACTTCAATATTAGAAAATTTGGCCATTGTAGCTGTGTCAAATTCAGCAATGGTGGAAACAACGTCTATATTATTCAAAAACTTTAGTCCTCTAATTTCTAAAGGGCGGCTTCGTCCAAATGAGATACGGATTAAAGTTGGATATTCTAATAACGACTATTCCGACGTCGTAAGTGAATTGGTAGAAATTGAAAGTTGGGATTACTTATTAGAGGCGCTATGCCATACTTTTAGCTTGGATTATGATGACGATTACACATCATATGAAACTTCTGATGATATAAATAGTCTAGAAGCAGATTCAGTTACAACGTTAGAAATAGAATCACCCTTCAAATATGACCATTTGTATACTAATGTCGGCAACCACTCGTCAGAGAATATCTAGGATGATGATTGTAGGATTAACAATGAATGTATTTATATGAGTAATTCTCCAATTCAGTGGGGTCCAGGTTCTGCTGGAAATTTGTCAGGCAATAGCAAAAGAGTATAGTCAGTTATGTATACCCAAAGATTGTAGTTTTATTACTTTTCTTGCATAAATTTATTCAAAAAACTAATAATAATCCTCGTAATCAAAGCGGTAAGGCATAAAGACAGGAGCAAGCACTGTCCAGCTGTAAAGTCCGTAACATATCCATGCACTAACAATTTTGACCCATGAATAAAAATATGTTCTACCGACAGGTACAAAGTTACCAACATCATCATGTGTAACATTTATTGTTAACAAAATTGCTATCCATTGTGTTGCCAAAAAGAATATTACATGAAAAAGTGAGTAGTTATACTGTGTTCCATTAACTTCATCATCATTAATATCTAACTCTGTTTCATTTCTATTATTTAGGGATGGTGAGGCACCCATCCAGCTATGATCATATAGAGCACTTTCCGGAAGTGATCCCTCTTCAACCGCTTGTTTAATAGCTTCATATCTTAATTGATTCCTAGATTGTCCCCCTAAACCTTCATATTCGATATCATCAGGTAAGTAGATGGGTCCTTCAGCAGCTGACCCTTGAAACGCGCTATTTGCTGCAGCTCTTGTAGTAGTATAAGCAATAGCAACAAATGTGAACAAGGATCCTAAAATAACACTGGCTTTCCTAGTACCATTACTCCTTACCAAAGGATTACACATTTTATCATCAGGTTCCGATGCCATTGCGCTCATTGTTAGGTAAGTGCAGTAGAATGCGACCATACTGCTCTGTGCCAACCCACTCTTGGGGTTAGATTGTTGTACCCTTGGGTGGATAGCAATTATTAAAGTTATTAGAATCAGCACTAAATTCATATTGACCGCCACTTTGTTCATATTGCAGTTATCTCTGCAAAACACGATATACATAGCGATAGTCATAGCGATAGCTCCTGTATACATGGAAGCTGTTCCTGCCACCAAAAAGTTCTTCCAAAAATTTGAATTTTCATCTTCTTGTTCTACATGGAAGATACACGTCTCAGCCCATTCATGTGCAAAATCGACCAGCAATATTAAACCAACCAGAATGAATATTACACCACTAGGTACAGATACCCATTTAGAAAAGAATATGTAAAACTCATTTGGAATAAGGAATGAGGCCACTATCAATAGGATGTAAGTCAGGAATTTCAATGACCACCAAGAATTTTGAATAGTAGCTCTTGCATCTTTAGTGCTTTTCACTTTTATCAGGGCTCCCGCTAAGATCAAATGTAGCATACCGAGAGCGAAGTTCAATCTGTGCACGGTAAAAAACCCACATTCTCCTGTGCTCGTACATGATCTGCCAGGGAATAGCAGCGACTTGTTTGCCGAGAGTGTAATCCATGACAGAAGTGAGTTCATTAACAACCAAATGGCATAGAGCAATCTCACCCCTAGCGAAGAAGAGCCTACTTTTGAAGCAATATTGGATAACAAATTGAAGCAGCATCCACTGAGCATTGAGAATGTGAAGGTGCTCGCAGCCGATATTGGAAGAGAAATAATGGCCCCCATTTTGTAAACACTGTTTTTTATACCGATGAATTCACAAATGTTTTGAATTCAGTTAAGGTCAAGTTGTTGTTAATTAGTATCAAATAGAAGTATAGTCCTTTTTGGTTTTATCAGTTCGTTGTGTTATTGTTTTGATTATTCGTTATATAGCTTAGATTTATATAGCCTATACTACCAAACTACTAGAGTCAGACCTCCATACTTGCATTTTTTTTCCTGAAGTATGGCTTAACCTTTATCACTTCGCCCTTTGGTTTATCCGAACAAAGGGCCGATAGCCATCAAGTATAAAAGTATAGTCATATGTAACTCTAAGGGCATGCTCATCAGCTGTTCTAACACAGTAAGAAACATCTGGACACTGCATGGCGTTGTTCGAGCATGAGTAAACCCTTTTTTTTTCACAAGCCTGGTATATTAACCACTAGTAATGCTTGATAATCATGAATTACTGTGTGAAGTACTGCAAATTATTATTTGTCAGCCTGGTTTTATTATGCCTGAATGATATAAGCACATACCAATCTTGGAGCTTTGGTTCGTATTCGTTATAATAGTAAGAAATTCACATAACTTTGTAGGATTTTTTCACTTGTCTAGGACATTGCTTGAGGTCATGAGATTATTTATGTAATCCTTCAAGTTCTCATTTTCTTGTTCCAACTGGTTACATAGTTTCCGCTGCTCCAACGTCTTGTTCCAAAGCAGATCCAGAGTATCCCGAAGCAGTTTAGTCTCCTGGTATTGTTCCTTTGATATTTCAGAATTACTCTTGGTTGTGTCTTGACTATCCATTTTAAAATCTATAACTTTCGCTGTTATTTTATCTCCTCAATGATCACCAAAGATACTCTACTGAAAACAGAGTTATGACAGTTATCTTTTGCAATTTTAGCAGTGATGATTTATTTCAGCAATGCCATAGCATAGCCTCTGCTTATACGCACAAGCCAACCCCATTCAATTGTAATTTGAAGCCCAGCTCATCTCACATACGCATACGAGAGTTACCAGAGAAACACCCCTAGAGGATGTTCCAAAAGCATCAATAACGACTGAACGCTGGGCTCTTCTCTAGTGATGGCAAAGGACGACAAAAAAATATGGGCTCGGAGTCCCCAAAAAAAGTAAATGGTCTCTAGCGGGATCGAACCGCTGATCCCCGCGTTATTAGCACGGTGCCTTAACCAACTGGGCCAAGAGACCATTGTTATTTGATGGTTTTTCGAAACATACAGATCAGCTATTACGAGCGTATTTAATCACGGAATGTACTACTTATTGAGTGAGATCGTACAATTGCGCTTTCAAGAACCAGTAGTGGGTAGTGGGATGTAGACCGTCTACAAAGTTAAATCTCTATAAGAGGACTAATATGATAACTAGGACAGCCGAGGAACTTATATGTGCTTGTTTGGTAAACCACATATTATTTTCAGGAATTGGTCGGGATGTCCATGTAAGTATTTGGCATATAATGTTTATCTTGTAAAGGTGTAGAGTCCAATCATTAGTGGCAATTGACTTTGAAGCAGAAAGCAGCTGACTAAGCAGCGTGAGAGGTGCTTCCCACAGTTCAATCCAACCTTTCTTCAGCATAACCTCTTGAACCGTTCAGAGACCGAAGAGTGAGAAATATCCCACTGTATGTATTTTTTTTCTTTTTCTCTTCAATAGCTTTTCCAAGTTGCCATTGAAATTCCACTCTTTATCGAATGGGTGCGTAGTAGTTACCTTTAACTATGAGGTCTCTTTCGTGTGGCGAAGTTAAGAGACAATCAGAAAGTGGCGATGAGCTTCGTAATCACTTCCCACAATTTATCATTACTAATTACCATTCCCAAAAGTGATGGATTAACTATTTCACTTGAGCATTTAAGCAATTAGAACTCTGATTGGAAGTCTTCTTTTTAATTGAATACTTCGACCGTAGAAATCCATATATAGGAGGAGTAGAAAATAAAGTGGTTAGATAATATACTCATAGATTGCAAAAAAATAAAAAAAGAAGTAATAGGCTACTCCATATATCAAGATTTTAGTGTAATTTGCAATATACCTTAATTTGATTCAAATTATCAATTGCTGGATTCTTCACTTTTCATTGCGTTCCCTTTATTGGCCCTGAAGAATAATATTACAGGCCGGAAAGGATTAGTGCGGTACATTACAATAACAATTGCGTGCGGTTGGATCTTTGTTCCAGCAAGGAGAAGCTTAAAAACAGCATAGAGCTTAATATATTCCTATTGGGTTTTAACAATGGAGCATTTTTCCATGCAGGGTTATAACCTGCTATCTTCTAATTCAACCTATGGCGGCCACAATCATACGAATAATGGTACGCTGCTGGATTGGGCTTGTACAATGTGCAAATCGCCGGAAGGTTTTGGTCCCATTTCTTTCTATGGTGATTTTACACTTTGCTTCATAGATGGAGTGTTACTTAATGTAGTTGCACTCTTTATGCTCATATTTGGTACCAGAGATCTGTGGAGACTATGTGTTATGAAACATCCAGGAATTAAGTACAGAAGAAATTGGTTGATCATCTCAAGAATCGCCCTGGTTTTACTCCAAATTGTATTTTTGGCAGTGGCTAGTCTCTCTATACCCAAACATAAGACTGTTGATTACACAATTATTACCCAATACACCTTGACATTGTTATCTCTATTCGTAGCAGTATCGCTGCACTGGATTGAGTATCACAGATGTAGAGTGGCCAACAGTGTTGTTCTTTTCTACTGGTTGTTCACCTTTGCAGGTAATTTGATGAAGACTTTAAATTTTATTGTGAGACATAACTATGAAGGAGGTTGGGAACTAGGCCACAAGGTCTTTATTCTAACAATGTTCCAGGCCATTAATGCGCTAGCAATTCTGTTACTGGAAGCCCTCCCAAGTAAGCCAATGAAGTCACTACATGATATTCAAGGTCATGTAAGTAGAAGAAAGGAAAATCCTTACGATACAGCTAACATTTTCTCAAGAATATCATTTACATGGATGAGTGGGTTGATGAAGACCGGTTATGAAAAGTACCTAACTGAAACTGACCTATACAAGTTGCCAGAGAGCTTTAACAGTACAGAACTTTCAGGAAAACTGAATGCACAATGGGAAAACCAATTGAAACATAAAGCCAATCCATCCCTGGTTTGGGCTATGATAAGAACCTTTGGTGGTAGGATGTTATTAGCTGGTTTCCTGAAGATTATTCATGATGTTCTAGCCTTCACACAACCACAACTATTGAAGATTTTGATCAGATTTGTGACGATGTATAACAAGGAAAGGGAAGAAGAGAATGTTATGATGGATATGCAGAGGCAACTTCCAATTGTAAAGGGTTTCTACATTGCTGTCTCGATGTTTTTGGTCGGTTTCACACAAACTTCAGTTCTTCATCAATATTTCTTGAACACTTTTAATACCGGTATGAATGTGAAGAGTGCTTTAACCTCTATTATCTATCAAAAGGCATTAGTATTATCAAATGAAGCATCAAATACCTCTTCTACTGGTGATATTGTGAATTTAATGAGTGTGGATGTTCAGAAACTACAAGATTTAACACAGTGGATTCACTTAATCTGGTCTGGTCCATTACAAATTGTATTGTGTTTGATTTCTTTATATAAGCTTTTAGGTCATTCTATGTGGGTTGGTGTTCTGATTTTGACTATTATGATTCCAGTGAACTCATTCCTAATGAAAATTCAGAAAAATCTTCAAAAATCTCAGATGAAGTTCAAGGATGAAAGAACTAGAGTAATTAGTGAAATCCTTAACAACATGAAGTCATTGAAATTGTATGCCTGGGAACAACCATATAAAGAAAAACTGGAGTATGTTAGAAACGAGAAGGAATTGAAAAATCTGAAAAAATTAGGTGTGTACATGGCTTGTACTAGTTTCCAATTCAATATCGTTCCATTTTTGGTCTCATGTTCTACATTCGCTGTTTTTGTATACACTGAGGACAAGGCTCTAACAACTGATTTAGTTTTCCCTGCTTTGACTCTGTTCAACTTGTTATCATTCCCATTAATGGTCATTCCAAATGTGATTACAGCCATCATTGAATCATCTGTTTCTGTATCCAGATTGTTTAACTTTTTGACCAACGAAGAACTTCAAAAGGATGCAGTTCAGCGTTTGCCAAAGGTTAAGGAGATTGGTGATGTTGCAGTTAATGTGGGTGACAACGCTACTTTCTTGTGGAAACGTAAGCCTGAGTATAAGGTCGCTCTGAAGAACATCAACTACCAAGCAAAGAAGGGTGAACTTTCTTGTATTGTTGGTAAAGTTGGAAGTGGTAAGAGTGCATTTTTGCAATCTTTACTTGGTGATTTGTTTAGAGTTAAAGGATTTGCTACAATTCATGGTTCTGTTGCATATGTATCTCAAGTGGCATGGATTATGAATGGTACTGTGAGGGATAATGTCTTGTTTGGACATAAGTATGACCCTGAGTTTTACGAAAAGACAATTAAGGCGTGTGCACTAACAATAGACTTGGCTACATTAGTTGATGGTGATCAAACTCTTGTCGGTGAAAAGGGTATTTCTTTATCTGGTGGTCAAAAGGCTCGTTTATCTTTAGCAAGAGCAGTATATGCGAGAGCAGATACATATTTGTTGGATGATCCACTGGCTGCTGTTGATGAACATGTCTCCAGACATTTGGTTGAACACGTCTTGGGTCCAAACGGTTTGCTTCACTCTAAAACTAGAATTTTAGCCACCAATAAAATATCAGTGTTATCTGCTGCTGATTCTATCACGTTACTTGAAAACGGTGAAATCACTCAACAAGGCACATACGCTGATTGCAGAAAGGATGAGGAGTCTGCACTGGGTAAACTTTTGAAGGAATTTGGCCGCAAGGAATCCAAGAATGATGACACTATTACATCTAGTTCTTCTGCTGTCTCAATCAGTGATAAGGAACCTACTGTTCCATTGGAAGATGAGCTTGAAGAGCTAAAGAAGTTGGATAAGTGTGTGTACAACGAAAATGATGCCGGTAGTTTAAGAAAGGCTAGTGATGCAACTTTGACCAGTATTGATTTTGATGATGAGGAGAACGTGAATACCAGGGAACATCGTGAACAAGGTAAAGTCAAGTGGAACATTTATTTGGAATATGCTAAGGCCTGTAATCCAAAATACGTATGTGTTTTCATTGTTTTCATTATTCTTTCAATGTTCTTGTCTGTTGCAGGTAATATTTGGTTGAAGCACTGGTCTGAAGTTAATACTGCCCACGGAGATAACCCACATGCTATTCGTTACTTGGCAATCTACTTTGCTTTAGGTGTAGGGTCCGCATTCTCAACTTTGATTCAAACAGTCATTCTCTGGATTTTCTGTACCATCCATGGCTCCACCTATCTACATAATCTAATGACAAATGCTGTTTTTAGAGCCCCAATGTCTTTCTTTGAAACTACACCAATTGGTCGTATCTTGAACAGATTCTCCAACGATATTTACAAGGTTGATTCAATTTTGGGTAGAACTTTCTCTCAATTCTTTGTCAACACTGTTAAGGTTTTATTCACTATCGGTGTTATTGCTTACACTACATGGCAATTTGTTTTTGTTATCGTGCCACTTGGTATATTCTACATTTACTATCAACAATACTACCTAAGAACCTCTAGAGAGCTACGTCGTCTGGAATCTGTGACAAGATCTCCAATCTTTTCTCATTTCCAAGAAACTCTTGGTGGCCTTGCTACCCTTAGAGGCTATGGCCAACAGAAGAGGTTTGAACATATTAATGAATGTCGTGTTGACAATAACATGAGTGCATTCTATCCATCTATCAATGCCAATCGTTGGTTAGCTTACAGGTTGGAATTTATCGGTTCGGTTATTATCTTGGGTGCTGCCACGCTTTCTATCTTCAAGTTGAGAGCAGGTACAATGACTGCTGGTATGATCGGTTTGTCTCTAAGTTATGCTCTACAAATAACACAGACATTGAACTGGATTGTTAGAATGACTGTTGAAGTTGAAACTAATATTGTCTCTGTAGAAAGAATCAAGGAATACAGTGAGTTAAAGAGTGAGGCACCACTTGTTATCGAAAGCAATAGACCTCCAAAGGAGTGGCCAGTCGCTGGTGAAATTAAGTTCGAGCACTATTACACACGTTACAGAGAGGATCTTGACTATGTTCTAAAGGATATCAACTTGGAGATTAAGCCAAGGGAGAAGATCGGTATCGTTGGCCGTACTGGTGCAGGTAAATCGTCATTGACCTTGGCACTATTTAGAATTATTGAAGCGACTTCTGGTGGTATTCTAATTGATGGTGTCCACATCAACGAGATTGGTTTACACGATTTGAGACATCATCTGTCTATTATCCCACAGGACTCGCAAGTGTTTGAAGGAACAATCCGTGAGAACATTGACCCAACCAATCAGTTCACCGATGCCGATATATGGAGAGCGCTAGAGCTATCACACTTGAAGGAGCATATAATGCAGATGGGTGGTGATGGTCTAATGACTATGATGACTGAGGGTGGTAGTAACCTGAGTGTTGGTCAAAGACAGCTAATGTGTCTAGCCAGAGCGCTGTTAGTTCCATCTAAGGTTCTTGTTCTTGATGAAGCCACTGCTGCAGTTGATGTTGAGACAGACAAGGTTATACAAGAGACTATACGTACCAGTTTCAAAGACAGAACAATCTTGACTATTGCCCACAGAATCAACACCATTATGGACAATGACCGTATTATTGTGTTGGACAAAGGTAAAGTTGTAGAGTTCGACACTCCAGAGGCTCTACTGAAGAACACAAACTCCATCTTCTACTCATTGAGTAAAGAAGCTGGTTTGCAGCATTAAAGAAATGTGTATAATACCGCAAATGATATATAGAAACAACGCAGAAAAATGTACTAATTAGTTTTAAAAAAATAAACCAAATATATATGCCAATATTTACCTATTTAGGGCAAAAGATTGCTAACAACAATGCCTCCCATTGTTTATCTTGGGGATAGCACTTTGGTACTTCTGTTCAATGGTGGAAAGGAACGCAAGGAACAGGCACCACTCATGGAAAGCAAATAGCCGTATGAGACGGGAGATAGTTTATGTTTGCTTTAAAGTAGATTCCATTGTTCGCTGAATTAACAGTAAATAATGGCACTTAATATTAATTAAGTTTTTGTTTATGAAAATTATCAATCACAAACCACCACATGTTTATTTGTTTACTAGTACCTTTGCGTGGCTAATGCAACGATATAACACTCACTACAGAAACCTAAACATTAAAAGGTCAATAGTACGTACGTGGGCACTAAATGTCCGGTGACTCCTGAAAGGCTACGAAGGGTAAGACAGACGTTGGCACTGATTGTGCGGGTTGTGACTCTCTCTCTGCACCGCATCTACTGTTGCCACAATTCCTAATTAAGACATAAGGGCAGAAACTTAAAATACGTATATCATGACTCTTGTTGTGTTTGTTGCACCCCGCTGGTCCTGGATTCAACTCCCAGTTTCATGCTGGTCTTACTCGATTAGGAAATATACAGAGGACCCCTATGTTTACGGAGGTTACCACGTGAGTCTTGGGTATCGTCACTCTATCCCGACGCTTGACGCTTGACGCTTGACGCTTGACCTCCCACCCGACCACTATCAAACACGACTATGGAACAGAATAGGGCATCTGCCATAGCGGAATGTCACGAGGAGGCATGACTTCACAAAATGGTAAACAAGACATTTCCTAATTGGGAGTACAGTGGGACATCGATATATCCAGCGTGACTCCTATAAACGCAATTGCGGGTGCCCCCACCATTGGGGGGGGGGCAGCGAGCCAAGAGTCGTCGCAAGAGGAGCACGATACCGTGTAGTCTCCCACGTATCGACCCATTTCCTATTTGGGATAGTAGGGGGGCAAAAGACATCTGAGAACGAGGATCGTGTTCCACTGAGTAACATTAAACTCAACATTTGGTAATCCTTAACAAAGGAATGATCGAGGGGGGAGGGGGGGGCCTAGGGCTTAGAGGATATGCGAGTTGATACTGATAACAGAGAACTCGAAAAATGACGAATGATACTAAGAAAGTAGATTACTTAGAATATGCTGTGTAAGCTTCTGCTTCCATGATCAGAGAAGTACTCAGAATATGTAGGTATGGGAGATGTGCAATGAGGCATCACAAATCTTGCAACTAAAAGTGGAATTTCGATTCCATACAATAACAGCTTTCAGGTTGTACGTAGGTTATTCTGCTCAACTGAAGGGGAGGGGGGATAGGAGGGGCTAGTGGATCTCTCTTCCGTCCCGTTCTGGGCAAAAAAGTATATGGGTGGGATTTCTTCCTGCGTAGATCCGTGGTTGCTTCAGAATCTCTAGTCTAAACGCAAAAGCTATCGAAAAATGGTCTGAAAGGTACCAAAAAAAGAAGGGCAAGCTTCATTGTTGGATAGAAGAGGAAAGAAAAGAGAGTGAAACATTCCCGCATCTCTTCACTCACACTTCCCCTTTTCTTTCACTAACACTACCAAAACAATACTAAATTTGGTAGTTCAGTAAGAAATGTAAGAGTGGAGGGTTATCAGAGTGTGCGTTCCACCCCCCCAAATGTCCCAAAGAGGAAAAAACGGAATAACTAGTCCTCGCCATGGTTAAGAAATACAGCTACCTTCATTTCTGAGAAGAAAAAGGAATTGTAGAACTGGTATGTATCGCTTTTTGTTTTTGACTTCCATAGTGCCCAACGGAAAAGAAAAGATAGGCGAAAGGTTAGCGACGCGAGTTGCAGCAGGAGAGCGAACCGAGGAAAGGCCAAATCGGGACAAAGAAAGTGGGAAAGGTAAACAAGAAAGAATTTTGTTTTTGCAGCCACAGTGTTATACACGGAAAAGAAACAGCTGCACAAGATAAGAGCGAAAAGGACTTCTTTTTTTGGATAAGGAAGTTGCTTGCTAACAATAGAAGAAAGTTGAAGAACTTGAAGAACTCGAAGAACTCGAAGAGAAGAAGCGCAGCACCAAGACAAACACGCCCTCTGTCTCCTCGCCGGGGTGTATTCCCAAGTTCCAAAAGGGTAAGCCAGGGAAACGGTACTTCCAGAGGAAGAAGATAGCACAGGTTCAAAAAAACTACACACAGACAAAACCCGCGGCAATAGATGCAATACTGCTACTTCCACTTGTCTGTGTTGAAAAGCCAGTGCGACTGGGAAAAAGACACTCGAAATCTAAGAGAAAGAGCGGGACAAGAAGGGGAGAGGCAGTGAAACTCGATAACTCCCATCCCCCCACAGAGGATAGACGCACAAAAGCCGACAAAAGCAAGAAAAAAGAAAGGAAAGTGGATAGAACAAAGAGTAAATTCTGGTGGGAAAAAAAAGAAAGTACACAGAAGACGCTGTATAGATCTAATCTGACCCATGGGAAATGAAAAAGGAAGAATCGAGAAAAACATAAACAACTGGGAATTGGGAATTGGGAAAACCAGGGACAAACCACAACACCAATACAAAGCAAAATGGGAAGATACAAGCGCAGGAAGCTCGCAGCGGGAAATGCCCAAAAGCCCAAAAAGCCCAAAAGCCCAAAGACCAAAAGTACAATGTCTAAAAGCACTGAGCAATGAGCAATGAGCAAAGCAAAACAAAACAAAACAAAACAAACTCAGATACCCGGGAGGGAAAGGACAAAAAAAAATTTCTATCCAGAGAAAAGGAAAAAAAAAACTATATAAAGATCTCGGATTTTAGAAAACAAGAGTATTTGATTCTTTCCTTCCTATACAGAAGAAAAAAAGAACCATCGAGTTTTATAACTAGAAACAAATAACCCTTACATTCGCTTAATACTAATCAGAAATGCAATTCTCTACTGTCGCTTCCGTTGCTGCTGTCGCCGCTGTCGCTTCCGCTCAAGCTAACGTTACCACCGCTACTGCTACTCAACACACCACCACTTTGGTTACCATCACTGACTGTGAAGAACACATCTGTTCCGAAAAGGTCTCCCCAGCTTGGGTTTCTACTGCCACCGTTACTGTCAACGACGTCGTTACTTTGACCACCACCTGGTGCCCAATTGAAACCACTGTTCACAACACCACCAAGCCAGCTCCAGCTCCAACCACCGCTAAGCCAGCTCCAGCTCCATCTTCTGCTAAGCCAGCTCCAGCTCCAGCTCCAAAGCCAGTTACCAACTCTACTGTCAAGCCAGCTCCAGCTCCATCTTCTGCTAAGCCAGCTCCAGCTCCATCTTCTGCTAAGCCAGCTCCATCTTCCAAGGCTGACACTACCACCACCACCAAGTTTGTTCAAACCACCACTTTGACTTCTTCTTCCAAGGCTGCTCCATCTACCCACGCTGTCTCCTCTTACACTGGTGCTGCCGCTAAGGCTCTACCAGCTGCTGGTGCTTTGATTGCCGGTGCTGCCGCTTTGTTGTTGTAAGCAACTTAAAATAAAAAATTTCTTTTTGATAAATTCTTTTTTAACCCTTTCCCAACTTTAATATCAAAATCTGTATTTTGATTTTTTACACCCCACATTTTGATTCAATAATTCTATGGTATACAGAAAAAACAACAAAAAAGTAAAAAGAATATCGCTTCTTTTTTACAGTTCGTTTTGATCCATTTATATTTTGAATCGTTTTTATTATTCATCACGATCTTAATATCTAAATTTTTTATTTTACGGCTGTCGCATTCATTATGGTTTTTATTACTCTAATATAAAGAAAAAATATTCTGTTATTAATGATAAACTGTTTTTTCAACACTTTTGAGATCCATTTCTCACGAAGTGGATCTGAATTACAATTTCTAAAAGAAATGTAGAAAAAAGTGATTTACTGATCTTTCCAATCTGCTTTATTGAACTTTCACGATTATTCTAAATCCAATTTAGAGTTGTTAAGGCTTCTAACTTTTATTGGTGTCCCTTCTTTTTTTGGTTGCTTATTTTCTTTTCTTTCCTGTCACCTATTTTCTCTTTCGAAGAACTCTATGCTTTTTTAATTTAATAAAGGAAACACTTACACACACTACTTTCGAAAATTTTTCTATTATCCGGGGGTTTTTTTTATAAAGAGAAAAGTTGTAACATTACATTACTAGGGTTTCTGATAGACATAGATGACATGGAAATTTTTGAGAAAGGACATTCTAAAAAAATGGATTGCTGCAAAGGGGACAAGGTGTGCACTATAAAGTTAACCTTTACTCAAGCGACTCTATTTTGAATTTTAAATAGTCTTCGATATTCATTCAGAATGAATTGATCTAAGTAAATCTTTTTTTTACATAAAGTTTTATCATGGATAATTGATATTTTGTTTCTTTGTATTATCGAAGACTATTAAAATGTTATGTGAATAGTTTCAATCAAGTTCTTAATGAGAAGGGAGTAATAATACTACCCTTGTCTATATCATTTATACTTTCGCAAATAAATACCCTATGTTCTTAAAATAACAAAAACAATTCTACTACATCCCATATTTCTTCTATTCCAATAACATAACGAAAAACCTTATGTTACCATAAAAAATGGTGCTAGCTTTAAGAGCTTAGTGAGCTTATAGTTCCATCCCAAGGGTATATATGGCTTTACTAACTTTGCTATATTCAGCCACAGGCAATGGTTCTCAAATTGCTCACGGGGTTTAGTCTCTAATACCCATTGAACACCTTTTTAACTATGGCGAGCTCAGGGAAAAAAAAGAGAAACCAGCGAAGGAAGAGATGACATAGAAAAAAATTAATAATGGGAAAGACAATTCACAATGGCATATGCTGGTTACGTTCTTATACATAGAATGCCTTAAAGCATATTGTTAAAATATTATCTAGCTTTCCTCTAGAATAATACCCTCAAAAAACAATCGTACTAAAACTACTTCGACTCATCATAGACTGTACTTGTATGCCATCAGCTGTTAATTCCACCTGAAAAAAAAAAATCCATAAAATTAGGTTACGAGGCATATCATATAGAAGGTTAAGAGAATAAAACTCCGGGGAATTTACTAAGTCTACACATTCTAGTTATTGTATTTCAGTCGTTTTCAAACTGATAATAATTTTCCATATCTTTCTGTTCATCATATTTGTTGACATTACCATTTTTTAAGGATAGTTCTATTTATTAAGGCACTAGTGCTCGTTGTAAAGAAACTCATTCATAGAATACAACATGAGCGTAACATCTGGCAGTGCTCTATCGCCTGAACAGTTTGACCCCAATATCCCAGAGATATTACCACATGAAAAAATGTACAGAATACAAGTGGGTAAGCAGCTCTTTAAGATTAGTGGTGCGTCCTTGAATTCGGATGGACCAAGTTTTTTCACCAACTACTTTCTGAAAAGGACAAACAGAGCAACCTCTAATAATAACAATGCAGGTAACAACGCAAATAACGCCGCAGCTAACAATAACAATGCCTTCTCCCCATCCTCTGTAAACAGCACCAACAGTCCTCCATCTGGCGGTAGTTACCACGGCTCAGACAATGAAGTGCTATTTATTGACAGATCAGCCGACATATTCGAACTCATATATCAGCACCTACAGGGTTACTTCATCGAAATCCAAGACGAAGTTCAATACACGATGCTCTTTGCAGACGCCATGTACTACAACCTACCTAGACTAAAAGCCATTTTAAAGGACTGTGACTATTACTATACCAATATCGGTGGTAAGTCATACAAGCTTGCCAAAAGTTTGTTCAAAAGAGAAGGTGATTCACCTAACTATTTCGAAATCACATCTGGAACTCTGTACATTGATGTTGAAGAACTAATTCTGACTAGAAAACTTCTCAGACCGCCTCCACATTCAGCTCCATATGTAGCTAGGTCAAACGTCCTTTTTGAAGATCTTCTAATTCTTCTTGGTGGTGGTTCCATCAATTTAGATGATGATAGACGGAGTTCTCTAATAAGAGAGTGCAAGTTCTACAGATTCTTGAATTTGGAACAACGCTTAGTCAAATGCAGCATCAATTACAATCCCCTAACAAGAAAAGAAGAAATATGCTTGCATCTCAAAGATGTCTCCAGAAAGGGCCTTGTTATATCACAGACAACAAAAAGAGACCTTTCATATTTGTTTCAACCTGCTACTGTTATGAACCAAAATAACGAACATGTACCCTCATTAATGCAGTCACAATTTGACCAAGCAGGTCTTGACTTTTCTCAAAATTCTGGAGGTATGGATCCTAGGGTCAAAAGACAAAAACTGTATGAACAACAGGTTGGTAGCTGGGATATTGTTGGCTACAAGAGACCCTACTTGGATAAATATTCTAGGGAGTTTATCTTTCAAGTTGACTCTAGAGAAGCTATCTTAATATTCAACAGGGATACAAAGCGAGTTCATATCGACTTCATTGATCAGACGGCAAAAAATTTCTTCAACCTATTCTACAAGGAGCTATTGAATAGCCCTGATTGTGGTATTGATCTAAACCATTATAAATGCAAATTGGCACCTTCCTTTTACGACATGAATATGATGTCACCTGTTGAATCTAATAATTCAAACTACAAGCCAAATCCACATCCCGACCTTGTATTACCTGCACTTTTAACTCTCGGTGATCTTTCTATCGATGGGGTTAGGTACCCTCGAGTTGCATCTTTGATAGATGAACCAAGAATTGCTTCAAAGCAAATTCCTAATCTTGATGTTAGACCAAAAGGCTCGGAATACTCTCCTAATGAATTCTCACAAGGGTTCCAACTTTTCCTAAACAAATCTTTATGGAAAATCGGTGTGACTAACGGAAGAATAATCCTTTTGTTGCTAAAGGCTGATAGTATTACGGGAACATCTGAATACTGTAAGAGTCTCTCGTACATATAATGCATCGATATTCAAACGAGCAAACAAAACCGAGCATTAGCGAACTAAAATTCTTCGAATTCATATCCATTTGATCTTGCCATTTTTCATTTCAGATTACCTTAAACCTAATGAGTACATGAAGCGTTTACCTGTCCCAATTCTAATTTATGAATAGACACAATTGGTGACAAAACTTGTTTACAGTAGTATATATTTTATATTTTTTTTATTTTAGTTCAACTTTAATATTAGTTTTTAATAAGTTTTCTCCTTTTATTTTGACAGCATCTTTATTGCTCCCAATACTTAACTATCTGATGGACTAACAGTTACGTAATTATTATTAATTTGTAAAACTTAACTAAGGGTTCAACAGCCTTAATTCCGTCGGCCCGTTTCTTTTGAAAAATTAATGAATTTCAATGAACTCATCGCTCATCTGTGATCTATAAGAGCACCCACCTTACATAAATACCTCAATTAGCTTAACTCAATTGTAGATTAGAGCAAATATTACAATCGGGCAGTCTATGGCTATCGATGCCTTTTGAGAAATTACCCCAGGAAGTGGTTCAGAAGATACTATCGAATGTATCGCAAGATGACAAAGTTGCATTGACCTATGTATCCAGGAATGCATACTTTCATGGTATAAGGTCGCTTTACAGGAACATATACTTGGCTAACACGTCCTATATACCGAGTGACTACGACGGCTCGCTTGGCACACATTATTGGTCTACATTATGCTGCAACTATAGGAACATATCAACAGATTTCGAGTCTCTAGACCTGGCAGAACTGGGCAATCTCTTCAAAGGAAGTGAAAGGACAGTGTACAAGTTTAATTGTCTTATAAGGTCAATAGAGGAGAGGCCTGGTAAACTATGCCCTCTAATTGAAAGTGTGCATTGCACCTGGCATTTAGATCCTAAATTACTCGAGAGATTCATTTATCTGCTAACAAGACATGGTCATAATCTTAAAAGTTTTGATAACTTCATCGGTGGAGAGATAAACGACCAATTAACCAGTATTTATGGACAACTACAAACCCTTACGATGACTGCATCAAGTAGAACACCTGCTGATCCTCCTACTATTCAATTCGTTGATAGCCTCGACAAATTTTGCAAACAGTACAGCTGGGAAAATTTGAATACACTAAATATACATATGGATCTGCGCAACTATTTCCATAACCTAGACAAACCATTAAAAATTAGAAATTTGACTTTGAATTTAAGAAAAGATATGCTTTTAGGAGAAGATTATAACCGAGGTAGGCTGCCATATCACAAAATCTTAGATAAGAATGAACTTAGAGAACTAGAAGTACTATCTTGGATCGAACCCAAAGATATGAATTTCGACATGTATCAACTGTGGGGATTATACGAATTCCTGGAGTTTCACAACATCGAAGAGTTATCACTGCTTTCTTTAACAGACAATCATTTTTTTATTACTGAAGCAGTGAGCCATTGGCATCACTTAAGAAGATTAAAGCTTGACTACATGTTCGAACTAACCATGGAAAATGAATTCCTAGACCTCCTTGCATCTTCCCCATGTGCCAAGACTCTTGAATACATTGATTTTAGAATTAATCAATTCGAAGGGGTACCTATATCAGTTGCAGTTGGATTACAACCCAAATTCGAATTGACATTGATGTGCAAATGTGATTTTTGCAAAGGAGTATACGAAGACATAATAATAAAGAAGTACTTCCCCACTGTTGCATCTTTAAGAAAACCCTCATACAAAGAACTTGAGTTAAACAAAATATTTTATCAAATGATTAAGGTATACCCCATAATACCGCATGCCCATTATTGTGATGTATATCCAGCTATGGGATTCAGATATTATTCTTTACATGACCATGCAAATATTCAGAATAGAATGAGACAGGACGATGAAAATATGAAACGTTTGCCTTTACTGTCGGGTGATGATATCAAGAAATTGTATCATTACTATTTACACTCAATGAAAAGAACCTACGATTATTTTATATTACGTTTCCAAAACTTGAGATACTTGACGATTAACGACTTACCCACAACTATAGTCCAGATGGATGAACATCAAAGATGCAATATACCTATCTTTCACGCCACAGGATACGAAAGCAATCAGCTCTATGAATTAGTAGATGCTGAGTCCTTATTTAGTTAAGCAATGTCGCTTAAATACACACATTTTATGACTAATATAGATTACTAGAACCGTCGTAGCATAAAGACACTAATGAACTATTCTATATATATTATTTATTGTAACCATTACTATTATGTTTAATACCATTTGTGACATTTCACGCTATCTCAACCAACTTTCTAAGCCAACGTTTATACATCACATGATTATGTCATAACCCACAACGTTACGCTGTTTGCCACATTTTCTAGCGGAGTCTCTAAGTACGTCTGATGCCCACACAGCCAATTTTTGCGTTAAGGGAATAAGTTTTCAAGGATGGGGGACATGATGCCTGATGAGACCATTAAGCAGGTCCTGGCTAGCAATAAATAGCTCCGTGGCGCATATATCTTTCAAGTCTCATATTAACTACTGACATTATACAGTTTGATCAGTCGGTGTTTTTAAGTAACGGCACAACAGAACTAACATAGATTGCAAGATTTTGAAAAAAAAATGAGTGGCTCACCAGAATTTCAGAGGTTCGCTAGAGCGTTGAGACAACAAATCACTAAGGTACAACAGCAAGGTGGTAGACCTGGTGGCCCACCAAGAGGTGGTGCTGGTGGTGCTTTCGCAGGTATTGGCGGTCTGTTGGTGTTAGGTGCTGGTGCGCTTTTCTTCAATAATGCGTTATTTAATGTGGACGGTGGTCACAGAGCCATTGTCTACTCACGTATTGGTGGTGTTTCGCAGAAAATCTTTTCAGAAGGTACACATATTATTATCCCATGGATCGAGACACCTATAGTGTATGATGTGAGGGCTAAACCACGTAATGTTGCCTCTTTGACGGGTACCAAGGATTTACAAATGGTCAATATCACATGCAGAGTGTTATCAAGACCCAACGTTGGCCAACTTCCCACTATATACCGTACATTAGGCCAGGACTATGACGAAAGAGTTCTTCCTTCCATTGTCAATGAAGTTTTGAAGGCAGTTGTCGCACAATTCAATGCTTCTCAATTGATCACTCAAAGAGAAAAAGTGTCTAGACTGATCCGTGACAACTTGGTTCGTCGTGCTAGTGGGTTCAATATATTACTGGATGACGTCTCCATCACTTATATGACATTTTCTCCAGAGTTCACCCAGGCTGTCGAAGCAAAGCAGATTGCTCAACAGGATGCCCAAAGGGCCGCCTTTATTGTGGATAAAGCCAGACAAGAAAAGCAAGGTATGGTTGTGAAAGCCCAAGGTGAAGCCAAGTCCGCCGAGTTGATCGGTGATGCCATTAAGAAATCTAGGGACTATGTGGAATTGAAGAGACTAGATACAGCAAAGGACATTGCTAAGATCCTAGCCAACTCGCCAAACAGAGTTGTTCTAGATAACGAAGCCCTGCTATTGAACACATTGGTCGATGCCAGATCAGCTACAGGTTCCAAGAAATAAATAAAAGATATTGTTAGTCGATGAGTAGGGCAAGATCGTATCGTTATCTATTGCTCTATACTCTATTTTCCTTCTTCATTATATGTAAATAATAGGTCAATATTTTCTTTTTTTTTTATTATTGATTTTTTTTTTTATTATTACAGGAATTATTTATATTTTGTTCCTGAAGGGAATATATAATGCATATGAATATGTAGGAGAATATATTTTTTGTTCACGGCACAAATAATCAACTCTGATGTTTCTTGCTCGGCGTCTTGGTCGCAGACTCTGAGAACTGCAACTTCCTCGGAGTCTTTTTTGCAGCATACACTTTAGACCTGTACAAGTTCAACCGCTTTGAGCAAGGCGACAGCATGGCATCTGTCGGCGAGACAAATCTCTGTTTCAAGATGCTCCTGAGTCTCTTCTGAACTGTCACATCCACACGTCTCTTGCTCTCATTATCCATCATATCTGCTATATATGTACTTTCTTATTTAGGATATAATGCATATAAAGAAAAGAGCTATTTGTGTATTGATATATATACCTATATATATTCCCGATCCCAACCTCGATCATGGACAGTAGCAGGTACCAATAGCCTTCCTGCTCCCACCGTGGTACCCACGATCAACCAATATAAGTGCTTGTTAGATGGTATGTTTTGTGTCCATCAATCCTCTTCCCCCATTGTATATTGTATGCTATTATGATGTACAGCCCTGAAACCCTAACCCCCCCATTGTTGACACTTTGCCCTATTAAGGGTTTTGGAAGGTTGTTCCGCCCCTTCTGGCTTCCCCAAATCTACCACCCCCCACACCTTCCTTTCTGAGTGAAATGGGGTGGGGGGATATGCGAGCAAGAATTCTGGTAATCTTAGGGTTTTGACTAGGGCTTGAACAGAGAGAGGCGGAAAAGGAGAACAACCCTAAAAGGTGCTTTTCCACCCCCACACCACCACGATTCATGTGACACACCCGTACAACACATACACTACCCAACTAACAATTAACGAGTAACATGTGAACACCAACGTACACAGGCACAACACAAACGCGTAAAATTGTATCATGATATACGGGTCCTTTACGCGTATTCTCTCTCTCCCGCTCTTCCCCCCGTCCCCCCCACCGATTCTCGAAAAAACACACACAATTGCACACAATTGCACACAAACACCCGCAGGAAGACCGTACAAGAGAAAAAGGAAGGAAGTGCGTAGAAGTCTGTGTGCTCTGAAGAAAAGCCGCGAGCCGATGGATTCCACCCCCCCTCCCCCCCGCCATCTTTAGAGAAACCACGCACAAATTCCTTTTCTTTGTGAATTGCATTCCCGTACCGATTAATCCCGTGGATTTCACCCTTCTCCTCAGAAATACCCGTACGGTAGTGGGATTCATTGTGGGTTCGTGGTGGATGCGGATTCGTGCGGGTCCGTCTCTGTCCTCTGCATTGGGCTTTCTACACATTTTGTGGTCGAGAACGAAGGACGAAAAAAAATTTGAATCGCAAATTGGGAAGCGCAGCGTGAGCGCCCACTATAAAATGGAGGCCTTCCACCTGCCCCACTCCCTCGGCCCATAAACACCCACAAGACCCATAAAACGCATAAAACCACTACCTAGCCGCCGATACTTGCCGCTGATACTTACACAAACTCATCCAGAGCAAAGCTATCAATAGTGGGGACAAGAATAAAAGAAAAATAACGCGTGTCTCGCACAAAGGAAAGAATGAATCTGTTCAGGAAGAAAGTGAAGGAGTGGGTGTACTCATTTTCCACCGAGGACCACTATGCCGAGTACAACAGCAACGACCAGTTCAACATGGGTATGAGGTCGCAAGGTGCCTCTCACCACGATGTGGAGGCGCACGCGCAATCCGCTAACGACAACATCTTGTCGATGGAAGATGACATCGATCTGGATAGCATGGACGGCACTCCCAGCGAGGGTGTCTCTGAAGTGCTGCTGGCCTGGAGACACATTGATACGTGGACCAGCGAATATAACCCTGACTTAAACGCGACTCTGAGCGATCCTTGCACCGCAAACGACATAAAACACGCCGAGGAAGACCTGGAAGTTGTCTTGCCAAAGGCTCTGAAGGCATCCTATAGAATACACGATGGGCAAGAAGATCTGGAATCGATGACCGGGACTTCAGGTCTGATCTACGGGTTGCAACTAATGACCCTGGATGAAATAGTAGCAATGACCCAAAGGTGGAGAAGCGTCGCCGATAAACTAAACAAGCAGGCAACTATGTCAAAGCACTCCAGCGTTGGTGTATCCAACGGCTCTTCGATGGGCTCGACCGCCTCTATTGGATCAAGCAGCCAACAGCAGAGAGAAAAACCAAGAAACAAGTTTAAACTACCATACATCCCAGAACAGAAATCTATCCCACCAGAGACTGTTCTTCCGTTGTACGCACACGCTATGTGGATTCCAGTGCTTACTGATAACGCCGGTAACCACATCGGTATCGACCTGTCTCCAGCCCGTCTGGGTAAGCACGGCCAAGTGATCATGTTCGGCAGAGACTTCGATACTAAGTACGTTGTAGCAGAGAACTGGGGTGATTTCCTACTGTCTTTTGCTAATGACTTGGAAGCTGGGAATTGGTTGCTTGTGGATGACAGTGATGATTACCTTGCAGGTGAAGGTGAACTTGTCTTTAGAGACAAGAAATCCAACGGCCCTATCCAGGATTATTTGGAAGTCTTGAAGAAAAGATCATGGAACAAATACCAAGAACAACTAAGGACTAACCAGGAAACTATGCAAAGTGGTGAACCTACTTTGACCTCCACTAGAACTCACAAGAAGACATCCTCTTTTGAATTAGATGACGACTTTGATCACACAACCACCACCACAGAACATAACGGTAATGAATTCATTGAATCTTCTGTGCCGGAGACCAATAGCGATATCCCTCAAATTGTGAAGAAGGAAGAATTAGATGAAACTGCCGAGGAGACCAAGGAGGAATCCAACGAGTTAGATGTTAAGACAGAAGAAATCGCTCCAGAATCCACTCAAATTATTGAAGAGACTCCAGAAACCAAAGAAGAAGAGGTATCAGAACAACCTGAAGAAGCTGTTGCAGAAGTAACGGTTGACGCTAACATCGAAGAACCAGAACAGCAGGTCGAAGAACAAGAAGTACTTTTGGAGAATGAAGTTACTGATAGCGTAAATAACGCTGATGCCAATACGGAAGCTGTTCCTGAAGTTGAAGAGAAGAAGACAGAGATAGAAACGGAGACCCCTGCTGAACCGATAGAAGAGGAAGAAGAATCCACAAATGTTGAAGCTCCCCAAGTCGAAGAAGAGGAGGATTCCACTACAGCAGAACCAGCTGAAACAGTTTCTAAAAGTAAGAAGAAAAAGAATAAGAAGAAAAATAAGAAGAAAAACAAAGCTAATCAAGACGATAACGTTAACGAATTAAGTCATGATTTCGAAACTGTTCAACTATAATAAGCATTGCATCGCCCTTTTATTCCACATTTATTTATCCCATAATTGAGAGCCATTCCTTTACTACTACTCATTGTTCTATAATTGTTTCCCATACTTTTCGCAAGAAGAGATTTAATAGGTACGCAAAACCTTCCACGAAGTTTCCATATTTTTACGTTTTTCATATAATATAGACTATGAAAATATAATATTATATTCTAATATATGCTGTATTTACACATTATGCCGTATTTCTATAAAACAAATAACTACCATATTATACGTTGCATGAAGGCTTCAGAAGCCCAAGGGAAGGAATATCTAACAAAAATAATAAGTGTCACAATGTCTATAAGAATAAACCAGACAAATTCCAAAAATAATCTCGACGTGGAACTTATTGTTACAGGTTCTTCGTTAGATTTCCCTGGTACAATTTCACCCCATATGGGCTCAGCAGAACATGTAATAAAGAGTCTCCAAAAAAAGTAAGGTAAGATGTAATACCTTGGTTCAAATAAAGGCGATGGAACAACAGTAGCAAAAGTGCATAGGATGAGTGCTGTCCATGATATATGTGTTAATTGCACAGGCAATAAATTTGGGTCCTTTATTGGTAATGGAGAGATTGGGTCAAATAAAAGTTCACTAGGCCTCAATATTTCCAAGTAAACAAATGTACAGAAATGATAAATTGGTGCCATCAAGCCATACTTGATTATCCTTCTGTTGTGATTGATTAATCTCTTAAATAAGTAGAATGTATAATGTCTGTTGTCAGCTAGTAAGAATGGGTGGACCTTTGTGAAATATCTGATGACCATCATAATCAAAAATATTTCGAAAAATACCTGAACTTGCTTTCTATTAGTTCTTTCTAAATACATTCTCAGAAAGTTTTTAGAGAACCACAGAGGTACACTAAAGACAGTAAGGAATGCAAAACAATAGAAAACCTGTACTAAATGAATACCTGCATTGTGATTGGATTTATCACCCAGCGTAATGGATCTATTCCAGATCAAGTATAGGAAAAAACCTACAAAATTCAAGGCATATGGTAGAACTAATGTCTGAAATTCTTCTACCGAGTGAATGAAGAGCTTCAAGTAGTTGTTTAATCCGTGGGTATTAAATTGCTTAGCTATAATGGCTTGACGCTCAACGACAATTAACATGATAAAACCACACCAAACAATATTTGTCTGTCTAAATAGACAGCTAATGCCTGCAAATAAAGCACTTAACCATATGCTCTTTGATAATCCAAAGGGCATTGTCAAACCAATAGATAATGACTGAATAATGAATATAGTGGACCACACATCTGTATAGTATAGGTAGTAGTAAGTTGCCATTAATGGGAAGCTCATCAATGCTACTGGCCAAAAACTTATGGCATTGAAAAGGAATATTGGTCTTAGGACCACTAGTGGGAAATAGACTAGACCTCCAAACGCGTTCACTAACCGAAGAATAGTTAAAGTGCTCCAACTCTTGAGTAGTGGTTTTAGCACTTTATAATTTAACCAGCCCAATATATATAAACCAGGGGGAGTTGTTATCTTGGGGTCCCATGTAAACCAATGCCCTTTCAGATATGTTATTGTTTGTCCAATGTGAAATTGCTCATCAATAAATTCATATGGAACAACATTCCTTGTGACGTACGCAAATGTGCCAAAGAAATATAACAGCAAAACTGGATATATAGCTATATTAGCGATAAACCCTCGTATTACCTCTGCTTCTAAATCTCGCTGCAATCCAGGTAGAAGCTCCTGCACTGATCCACCTGACAACTCATCCTGCTCTTCTGGGGCTGCTGCATCACTCATTGTACGTGAACCATGTAGATGTATAACAACAATTGTGTAACAACTGTAAATTATAATAGTAGCATCAACAACTACTAATGAGAAACTTCAAGCATTTGCTAATTAAATGTCATTATGACATATAGTTGTAGTTTCAATGGGCCCTTTACAATTAGAGTAGCTACTTCCTCGATAATAACGACCGTCATTAGATACGCAAATATGAGTGCGAACTATCGATAAACTGTTTAACATAGAATATATAATCCTTTTTATTATATGATATATACAAAGTACATAAATAATATAAAAATCGTTTGTGTGGAAAGAGTTTATTATGCTATCAATATCAATTTTGCTTCATTTCGGTTGATCAATGGTAAAACGTAAATTGTTTGAAATTGTTGATAAAGTTACCTTGGATTTAGTGATACTATCTTATGTATTCCTCTGAATGTGTTGAAATGCCCTCCACAAAGTCTATCAACTTCGAATTGTATATCCCTGCTTCCTGTACTTCACTTATAGTGTTTTCATCCTCCCCCCAAATTTCATAGAACCGAATAGTCTCATCGTTGGTAGCAAGACAGATTGCATTTAGATTCGATGAAGGAACCGCAGTTAATACTCTTAATGGTGTTGAAGACCTTACATGTATCAGTCTTTCAAGACTAGGATAACTATATACTGTTAGCAATATTGGATTATCAATGTCTCCAAAACCAAATGTGGCTACTAGTTGTTTATATCTAACGGACCAAATAAGGGAAGTTATTTGACCGGTCGTTTGAATTTCTTTAACTAAAGTTCCCGTTAGTGTGTGCCAAAATTTTATCTTTCTATCTTTACTACCGCCTCCAGTAGCTAGTAAAGATTTTGACCATGGGCAATATGAAACTGCTTTAACTGCAGCATTATGGGGAAGTGTGTGGACTAGTCGTGGCGATCTGATATCACTTATGTCCCATATCGTGCATGAATTGTCATTACCGCCAACTGCGAGGTTTTTCGAGTATTGATTTAGGGATAGTCCTAATTATAAAATACTGTTATTCGAACGCCAGAAAAATATCGAATAATAGATGCTTATTGTTAGTATATTAGTCAAAAAAATTGAATGTTGAAACAAGTTTAATATTACACATACCACAAACCTGCTGCGATTGCGCTTGGAATTTTGATAAACATAAAATTTGTAAATCATCCAATCCCTTCTTCGAGTAATCATCTCTTACATTACAGTTGCTAATCTTTGAATTTATTTCTACATATGCCACCTCTCCTGTCTCCTCCCCAATAAATAATCTTGCTATTTGTGCAGAATTAGCACCATCACAGCATATTTTATCCTCAAGAAACCATTCAAAGCAACTGACTCCTTTACATGATAATGATTGATATTCATACAAAGGTTCTGATCGATTTGAACTACCTAATGACCTATAGGATTCAATACATCTATTTTGATCAAATAGCATCACTCTACCTTGTTTCGTACCGACAAGAAACAGTTCATTAAACGGACAGAATGATAAGCAAGTTACCAAGTCATGCTTTAGTCCAAGAAAACTATGATTTAGAACAGGTATTGCCCCATCTCTCTCAGACCATATGTATACAGAATATCCCAAACCAACAATGACATTACCTGTAGTTCTCGACCATGAAATAAGATTTGAGTAAAAATCATTTCTCAAACATGGAGCATCCAATACTCTGTATGGAATAAGTGACTTAGGCCGTTTGCTATCTCTAAATATGGCTAATCCATCATTCTGATCAGTAATCAGCAAATTAGAGAATAAGTATCTTGCTTCAAAAGGAGGCAAAGTTTGCAACAATGGATTTATCTTGGATAAGAAATCTTCACAAGGTACTGTATTCAAACATTTAGTTTCATCACTTGTAAGATTACATTTTAATGATTTAATGTGGGTTTTATATTCAAATTTCAGGACTCTTTCAGGGGATTTGAAATCTAAGTATCGAGCAATATATTCTTTATGTTTTTGCACCTCTTTACTAATATTTTTTTCCTTTATTTTTCCTGCACGTCTCTTCTTTTTCTTTCGGCTTAGTCTATACCTTATAATAGGCGATCGATCATTAGCATGCAAATTAGATGACGATGAAGCTGATGAGGTCATTGTTGACACTGAGCTCCTGGTCGAATTTGAGGACTCGGCACTAGACAATTGCATGTCTTGCCCGGATAAGTTGTCACCTCGATAGTTTATGTGCTCATAATTTCCAGTGTATCTCAAATCAGTGAAAAACTCTGGGGAGGACAATCTTTCTGGCGATGACGAGGAGTCCATAATTTCTACATCATTGAGATCAAAGTTCCTTTTGTAGTTTGAAGCTTTGTATGCTTTCTTACAAGTAAGCAGTGGGATGTACCTGTCCATTATATTTACAGATATATGACAAATGAAGCACTTTGTGTTTGTGTTTTTGTTCCCACAATGGATTATTCCTTTTCAATATCAAAAACTCCGGAAATAAAATAAAATAAAATATAACAGGCTTAGCTATCTTTTTTATGGAGGTTATGAGCCTTTGCTTTTCTCCTTTGTTGAGCAGTAATGAATTTCCTTTGTCTGAAAGTATTTTTATATTAAGTTTCTCTTTTTGTATTTTTATTTTAAAATAATCTGGGATTAAGCAAAAAAAACAAATAAAAAATATACTAGCAAATTCTTGGAACCTGTAAAAAAGCTTGCAATGAAGATATTATTGGTTTTCCTGAGAACCACTCAGAAATACCGAATTTTTGAAAAGATTGAGAAAACAAAAACTAACGCCAACCACAAAGTAAGTATTCTTTAATTTTTTCTCTCTCGTTTTTGCACTCGAAAGGCAAAAAAAATAAAAATTAGTGTTCCAAAAACAATTATGAAATGTAAATTATTATATGCACTGGTGTATACACCTTTTCCACAATACAGCAGAACTATAAAAGTTCTGGGAAAGAAAGGCAAAGATCCAAACGATATTCTTTTTTTTTGCCGCCCTTTATATACTGTTCCTCCCGTCTCCCCCGTCGCCCCCAAGAAAAATATTTCTCGAGATCTGAGAATTATCGGGTCCACTTCCTGTTTGGGTAAACAGCGCACCAGTTTCCTGAAAAGGATATAATAGGGACAAAAATAGCATTAGCCGCCCAACGATACGTATATAACGATTATAGTATACCATGTGATAGTTTCGTATATTATGTTTGATTTCGAGTTTTTTAAGGGATACACAGCTATTGCCTGTTTCCTCAGTTGTGCTATGGCGAGCAAAAATGGCTCGATGAGCTGCGGAGGGGGGATGGGATACATAATATATAATGAAACTGGTCAAAACGTCAAAAGTTAACACGATGCTGATACACTAAAATGAGTTAAAGAGTTTAAAAATAATTTGCCAGGTTTATATTAGATCATAGTTGATAATAACGGCACAAAACACAAGAATTTTTTGAGAAGATTAGGACGAATAAGTTTCAGTAACTATGGAATTCCCATTACACAAAGCTTGCTTGAATAACGAGCCCAGGAAAGTACAGGAGTTGCTAGAGAGCTCTGATCCGTTCAAGGCTGTGGTGCAGAGAGATGACGATGGCAGGGTCCCGCTGCACTGGGCTGTATCTATCCAGAGTGATGCCATAATAAAGCTGTTATTGCCATATATGAAGAGTGTCGATATTGACACACTGACCGATGAGGCTGGCTGGACGCCATTCCACATATCTTGCTCTATTGGTCACCTAGACATCGTGGACCAGTTGTACAATAACAACCCTGATGCTAGGCCTAATCTAGATCTTCAAACGTCCCAAGGGGTGACCGCTCTACATCTAGCCGTAGCGAAGAAACACTTGGAAGTTTGCAAGTATTTGATTAAACTAGGAGCCTCCGTTAGAATAAAAGATAAGAAAGGTCAAATTGCTCTTCACAGAGCAGCTGCTGTGGGATCTATTGGCGTTGTAGAGTTTTTGTGCTCGACCGCCAAAAGCCCTGTAAATTGGAAAGACGCCAGTGGGTGGACACCATTATTCCATGCTATTGCAGAGGGCCATGCTGATATAGCGGTGTTATTAGTAAACAAATTTTCTGCTGATTACGAAGTCGAAGATTCTGATGGAAAAAAACCAATCGATGTTGCTCCTAGTGAGTCCGTGAAGGAATATTTCTCAAAGAATATATAGCAGTAGCGAAATAGGCGGGACTGAAGTGGTGAACAATTACGCCATTAACATGCCATGAATTAATTATTAATGTATAAATCGTCTATATCATACTTAAAATAGTCTAAAGCATCAGGTTTTTATCGTCGCCACTTTTCAAGAATATTATTTCATCCTCATCACTTACTCCATTTGCATTAAGCTCTTTTTCAGCTTCATTGATGGGACTGTCAGAAAAACTGATAACCAACAGTCCCTTTTTCCTTATCGAGTCAACAACAGTATCGCAGATATGGAGCAGTTTCTCTGGCAAAATTAAACCAAGTAGATGTGACTTTATAGCAAATTTAACCATACCGAATATATCAATCTTTTTAATGAGTTTCTTATATTCCTCTTGATTTTGGACAAGATCTAGAATATGATGCGCTGTATCATATTTATAACACTCAGTAGACGACTCAGGATCCACATACGATACCAAATTATCAAATTTCAGGAATACCGGAAAAATTGGTTGCTTCCAATTCAACGTTGCACATACTTCCCAACAACAAGAACTAAACACTAGCGATCTGGAGTGGTTAGTAGTCGATTTTAAATACCTTTCGTTGGAAAATATCATTTCCAACAGATTGTTTATTAGTTTGTCTACAGCAATCAGTGGAGATGGTCTCACGGGAATAGATACAATCTCCTCCGCAGTTGGGAAACATATCTGAATATTAAGTTTTATCGACGATGGAATTAAGTCGAGGAGAGTTTTGAAATCGAACACACCTTTACAAAGAAGTATTTTCAGATCATTACTGGTATTTATCATCTCGTTGTCGATAAACAAAGACGATTGTAAAATAGCTTGAAGCTGTTCGGTTGTGAGATCCATCAATAATATCTTGGCTCCATTAACTGTGACAAACATTTCTTTCGATGCAACCAGCCTGCCATCATTTAAATAATAGATTTTGATTGTTTCAAAACTTCCACATAAAGAGGTTTCAGTAATATAGCCGTTATCAATTTTAGATGGTTCCGAATTCTGTGGCTCCTTCTCTTCATTAGTAGATTTCCAGTAAGGCTCACACTCAGTTACTTTTAGTGATGTACCGCTGAATGGTTGAATTACTTGATATTCAACAGAGAGCGTACCAATAACAGAGAGCTTCAAGTCGACTAATGGTATTTTCAATGAGTTTGTACCATTCATAGAAGAAGATAACAGAAATGATGGGGGTGTGACAGTTCTAGCTATAAGTCTATTACCAGTAGTTGGGAATACATCGAATTGAATTGAAAAGTTCTCTAATGTATCTGGGTAAAAAATTATCTCTCCTTCTTCATCTAAGTCATCATCTACAGCTGTTACAGAGGTCCCACCAACTGGGAAAAGTACATTTCTTGGTATTATATCTGAAGAACCAGAGGATAGCATTATTCTACCTGGTGCATTTATCAAAGAGTCATTGTCATTTTCTAGTGTTATAGATTCTGTGCCAGCTTTGAATATCACTTTCACATAAATCTTATCCTCCAAGAAGTTGTGACCGTATTTCCTTAATGGAATGATGGGTGGAGGTAAGGAAAATGCTGGTATATTCTCAAACGAATCTGTTAAGTCATTTATGGAACTGGAATCTAAATCCAACAAGTCATTATTTGGTAATGTCAATTTCTTGGGTTGAAGAAGGTCGCTATGAATCTTTTTTTGCTTGATACTTTTTATACTCGGAAGCATAGCATTGAGAACTTTAACGTCACTTTCCCATATTGTATAGAATAATGGTGTGTACCCTTCATCATCCATGACATCTATTGAAGCATTACACCTCAGTAGAAGCGATACAATATTATCCTTACCATTCATTACCGCATAGAATAATGGCGTTCTTCCAAGAAACTTATCTCCATAATTCACATTAGCACCTTTAGATATTAATAGTTCTGCCAAAGCACTGCTATTAGAGTTTTTCGATACTATATGAAGTAACTCCATTTTGTCTAGACTTGGCCCTTCAATTTTATCTCCCAAAAAATCCAAAATTAATTTAACAGCTTCAAAATTGCCTTTCTTACATGCAACACTGAGTGGATCTAGTACCTTATCTTGAGCGTTTGGATATGCATTAGAGCCATGTTGAAGAAGTAGCTTAACTGCTTTTATGTCATTACTTTCTAATGCAAGTATCAAGGGAGTCTTACGGTCTTGATCTGGAATATCCAACATATCAACTAAGTTCGATTCTAGTATTAGTTCCACAAATTCCGTTTTCCCTTGTTCAGCAGCATGGTGTAATGGGATTCTTCCATGTATATCTTTCATATTCATTAAATTCTTCAAATCTGCAGAAGTTATATTTTTGAATTTCAATGCTTCATAAAGTAGAAATGAACGTGGTGCAGTAGAACATGCACATGCCTCATGAAATAGATTTACGTTAGAAAAAATTTCGGCATCTTCGTCTATATGATTAAAATCAATATATTGTTCACATGCCAAATATACCACTGATAAACACTCGTCCACCAAGTTAGAGTCTATCAATAAGGAAAATAGTTTCGTAATACATTCCTTTTCGATTTGCTCTTTTTGTTCGTTATTCTGTAATAATTCCTCCAGTCTCGGCAGTACTTTTGTTGGGACAAAATTAGATATTGTAGCTAACCTTCGTTGATCATCCTTTAACGTGGAAATATTGATGATGTCCTGTATCCAATATTCTATCTCCAGGTCGAGATCCGTAGATGAAAAACCTAACACTTTGAAAAAGCCCTTCTCTGACCCAGTAGATGAAGATGACCTTCTGGCTTTTGTATTATTAGAGTTGTTCTTGCCGCCATCCATGCTGATGGCAACAGCATTGGATGAAGAGCCTGGACCGAGAGCTGTACTAGGTGAATTAACTCCATTTCCGACAGAATACTCCACGAGATCATTCAAATCAACCAACAAATTCAAAGCCTCATCAGATAAACGTGCTACTTCTGTTCTAGTAAAAATGGGTTGTACTGATACCACCGTAGCCAGGTAGAATTCTTTCTCATTCGAATGTGATCTTTTATCCCATTTTTTCAATACTTTGGCAAAACCGGTCCTATTCAATTCGACATACTGCTCTAGGTTTCGTACATCTTTGAGGAATTTTTTTATGACTGCACTAATATTTTTATATACCACTGCTTGTTTCGAATTCAACCTTCCGCTACTTCTATAATCATTCATCTTTGAGACGATCACATCAAGCTTAACTTTCAACTCGGATTCCTTATCGACGTAATATAGGTTGACTTTCTCCAATTCACGTTCCAATTTGAAGAAAAAGGATGCCTTATTAGCCTGGAGACTTCTATAAACCGAGGCCTCATTGAAATCAATATCAACATTGATTAAGTTCTTACTAGCGTTCAAATCGTCGTCATTAATCATGGGAACAGTTGCCAATTGCTTCATAAGCTTCTTCAAAGCCTTGTAGTCTATAAAATGTGTATTATACTCCGCCAATTCAACCTGGCGAGCCTCCAGATATTTACCAAACTTCATTTCTTAGATGTATTTGTTCTAATTATTTCACCTTTTCTTGATGACCTTGTAATATATCTTAAAAAAAGACTTCTTTTCTCTTTCTCCAATAAAGAAAAGTATTATAATACAACTATTCTTTGCGAATTAACCAAAAAATTTCTATTCCCACGAGCACAACAGTGTTATAAAGAACAAAATGCACCGCCTAAAAAAAAAAGGGTATTTATATGTCTGAAATATAACCAATAAAATGTCAAGCTTCTATGTTCTGTTAAAATCTGACACACTATTGGATAATAATGTAAAGATGCTGACAACTGTCAAAGCAAAAGATTATGCAAAAGAAAAAGTCCTGCGAGATCCTAGGATCTGTGTGTCCTGTATTTTGTTTTTTTTTCCCTTTACCACTTTGACTGTCTTGTCAATGTTTTGGTAATCGAAGAAACTAAAGACCAATTTTTGTAATTTTCTAAAAGCAATTGCCACACCAAGACCAGGACAGATAATATTTTCCCACCTAGCAGTAAGGTACCAGTATGAACTCTTTGCTACTTTCTATAGCTCAAATCAAACGCTGTTCGGAGGAAGTGGGACAACGAAAACGAGAAAAAGGAGCAAGATAGCAGTCTTTATTCCAGGTTTTCCAATCGATAAGAACTAGAATGGATTGTCCTACCCTTTCTCAAAATAATGCCATAGAACTAGCTATTACTCAAAGAAGATGACCTTCCTAAAGACCCAGAAATCGTTCTATTTTTTTTTCCCTTCTTAATGATCTCTTCTCTTCTCTATTAGGGACTTGGGAATGGTGAATCACCCACGTGGTGATACCCTATAACTGCAGTGGTTAGTGACTGTGACTTCTCTGGTCTCTTATGGAGCCAATGCCAGTTCATATTGTTTAAGAAAAGAGACTTGTGAAAAGGTTGTTCGATTGTGAGCTTGTAGGATTATTAAAGATGTTTGCGACTCTTGCCCAACTGCTAAGATGCCCAAAACTAGGATAGCCGTCCCTACGAGCTATACTGGACTTATCTTATGTAGCAATTTGATAGCAATATGCGTAGATTAAACATAACAAGTATCCGATTTTCTTGTTCATTGCTCTAGCAAATATAAGGACATCCTTCTTGCATTTCCTCTTGTGAAGTAGTGTATGTTAGAAGGGAAACGAGCAGATCAAAGAGTCAATTGTAAAAGTGAAAAAAAAAAAAAATCAAAAAAACAATAGAACAATAAAAAAACATCCTCTGGGTGTAGGGGTCGCTGTAGTGCAAATTATGTACCTGCTCGATGGCATCAGGGAAAGATGAGCTTATTTGGGTCATTGACGTTGCTCCTTGTATCCGAGGAGCAGCAAGTGAAACGATGGGCTCAAATGATCAGAGATGACTCTCGGGATGCTACGATATTGTCCAAGACACAGATAGACGATCCTGGGTTAGACGTTTTCCCTTTACAACGAGATGACATTCACAACATAGGTGCAGATATCTTAACTTATCAAACCATTGATTTTGTTATCACGGACACAACTGATTTTGAGGAGTATTCTCAATTAGCCTTCTTGTATATGGTGCCCGTTGTCACCCCCGAATGGCTATACAAATGCATTGAGGAGAAACGTGTCATTCCACAGGTGCATAAGTATAGTCCCGATGCCAGACATATACTCCGATACTGTCAATTATATATATCGCCATTTACCATCGACAGTTCCGAACGACAGTTTTTAGAGGACATCACGCAGACGTTGGGCGGCATTACACAGAACTTCATTAGTGACAAGACTACACACATAGTCATCAAGACGTTCGATGACCCCTTAGTAAAAGAGATGGATGACAATGTCATACTGAAAGAGGTCTTGAACCCCACCATGAAGATTGTCAGTTACCAATGGTTACTCGACTGTTTCAAGACTGTTAGTTGGGCCAATGAGATAAAATACTCTAGCCCAGGCCCATATATGTCAATAACCTGTAACAATAGTAATCCACTGTCTCCAGTGTTCCAGAACATATCGATTCATCTATCCGATAGCATACCTGGGGACATACGCCAGTTTCTATCCGAGTTCGTACGATCAAATGGCGGCAGTACCGTCACTGGGGAAGACAAGGAAAGTTATAGAATTATAGACTACCAGGACACCCCTACTGACGACCAAAACAGCTTCACCATTACATGGTTATTCTACCAATGGTCATTGGACAAATTCGATGATTGTCTGCGATTACAAAGAACCAATCGATTATTATATGGATACAATGGCGGCAACAACGATACTGACACATCCAAGACAAAGGTCAGTTATACATGTTTCCTAGGCATGCGCAGGTGGTATATACATCGCATGCTAGAATGGTTGGGCTATACATGTTCATCCTGTGTCACGTCGGATACGTCATTGCTGATTGTAAACGAGCTGGCGGATAGACTCGGTCCGAACGGCTCATTTATGCCGAAATTACAATTATACGAGGGAGAGAAGCTCACTACTCAATTCGTTTTAGCAAGCCTTGAGCGAAACCCATTATTGTCCACATTGAACGGCAGCAGTGCCGAAACTGAAAATCCAAGCGACAGGTACACTGAATATCGATATGTGCATCGGAGTTTACTGCCCAGCCGTTCTTTACACAAACGAGCGAGCACAATGGGGTCTCTTGAAGTAGTGCCCACAGACAAGGCTGTGGTTTCATCGAATGCAGTTCCGGGTGCGACGGATGCTCAACAAGAAGGAACGCAGCTAGATACTCAGGTAGAGACAGCAGATGATGTAATAATCACTAAACACAGGACCAAGAGAAGGATCATTCCTGATTCAAATGAAAGCCGCAGCGCAACTACAAGTGCTACTGCAAGTGCTACTACGAGTACCATTCCAAGCACCATTGCAAGTGTCTCTACTAGTGGGCATGCCAGTCAAAACGGTAGTTCCGGCCCAGAAGATACCGAAGAATCTTATAGCTCTTTCAATTCCATTGATCAATTAGGGGACAGGGAGGACAATCGTCCGACTAAGAGATCTAAGAGATCTAAAATGCCTGAGAGATCACTGAACAAAATGTATGACATACGTGCGGTGTGCACGAACTGTCTCAAGACGCTAAGCGCTCGCGATAAGAAGGTGCTTAGTCAGCTTGGGATTGATATACGAGACACGTTGAGCGATGATATCAACACAATTGTAGCACCCCGTCGGGTTAAAACCGAAAAGTTTTTGAAAGCGCTTGCGCTGCCCACACTGGCACATGTCATCACCCCTGGTTTCGTTGAGCGAGTGTTGAAACTGCACAAAGCTGAAAAACTACACGAGGCACCCCAACTTAAACTTGGCCAGTACCAATTGAGCGATATACCCATGGGTGTCAACAATAGAAACGGGTTGTTTCAGAAATTTGGGATATACACGATAAACCTAGTAAACGATATCCCCGTGGGGACAAACCAGATCAGATCAATACTAGAGTACCACGGTCTCACCACCAATATCTTACCGTCTCGTTTTTCCCTCGAAGACCTGAAAGCTCAAGGAATGGACCATAAGATCAGGTACATCCTGGTGGCCCATAGAGCCTCGCAAGTACACCGACTATCAAAACTAGTTGACAACCGACCCGTGCTTGCGGTACAATGGGACTGGCTTGTCAACTGTATGTTTACGGGACAAGTGTTGCTAACCGGTAATGCCGAGGGAATACTCCGGTACACTGCTTAGTCTAAGTACCCTTCCTCCGTCATATAATCTCTATTAAGTCTTAGTTTGTTCTCTGTCTGTAGCTTTTCTATAGAAATAACCTTTCTCGATTGTCACAGACGGTCTGTGGCTATCAACTCTAAAAGCATACTGAAATGTACGTACACGGTCTGTAATAAAGTTAAACCCGGGTTTTCTTGGTATGTTTGCCCTACGATGTTAGAGAAAAAAATAGAAGTGCGGGACTATCAACCTCCCCCTTTGTCATCACCAAAATTACCTTAACCGGTAATTCCTAGTATTACTAAAATCCTGGTGTAGGGGCTAACACCACCCATGGTACTGGCCCTCTCCCCCACGGGAGCGATCATAAGTTTTGCATAAGCACAAGAACAGAAGAGCGAAGAGCTAAGAGCGGTGGCCCCAGAGGGCATAAAAGCAAATCCCGTCGCGGTACTAAAAGCACGCACAACACCCTAACACCCCCACATTTAAAAAACGACAAGACGACTGACAAGAAGAAATGAGGAAGAAAAATACGAGGCCTCCTGAGACAAGAGCGTACAGATCCTCCCTGAAACCGGGCTAACAGAAACCAGAAAGGGCATTTCAGAAATTCCCCTTTCACGCTGTTTTCTGAGGGGAACAAGGATATATCGGACACCCCCTGCCATTGCCCGAATAGAGAGAAAAATTGCTCAACGACAAAAGACTGGTACCGCTAACTAGAAAGAGAACAAGCCCACGAAAGACATGTTGGGCCCACAAATAGCTTCCCTAAAAGAGCAATACCGCTGCTGACACATTCCAACTGACCTCGTTCCCAGCCAATGGGAAGGGCGATGTGGCAAATAACCAGGAGACAAGGAGACAATGAGGAAAGCAAATCTTCTACATTTAGTGCTGGTGTAGAGGTGTAGTTATTACTTGCTGAGGGGGACACAACAGTTAAAAATGTCTACTTCGCAAACGAACCTTTCCGATAAGTGCGCAAAAGCCAGTTTCATACACATTGTACCTCTCGGGACAATGAACATGAACATGTAAGTCCCAAGGTAGAATGGGCTTTTTAGTACTAACACCACTGATTAGTAATCATCTTCACTATGGCAAATAGTGCTGTACAACGCAAAAAGAAACACAGACCATACAATACCATCGTAAAGTACCTAAAGTTAACAAATCATAACAAATACGTCTTTTCTTTGAAACAAAAGAAAAAAACAACTACAATTAGGATTGCAGGGGGGGTTTTCTCGAAGAGAACTTATCCCAAGCTGATTAAATAATGTTATCAGGTTTGATCTGTAAGCTATAACACACTAAAGGAATTAACCAAATAAGAGATGCTTTTTCCTAGACCAACCAAAAAAAAAACTATATATAAAGGACTAGAATATCCAAATACTCAGTAGATATTTGTTCTCTTCTGTATAACTTATTCTAAATTACAGGTATAACCAGTAAATTAAATAGAAGGATAACTTTCAGAGACTTAACATTTCCCTGAAGACTTTCAATAATTACTTAAACCAAGAAACAACAAACAACAAAAGATGCTATCTGAACAAACCCGTACCATCATCAAGGCCACTGTTCCAGTGCTAGAGAAGCAAGGTACTCAAATTACCAAGTGTTTCTACGGTCACATGTTGACTGAACACGAAGAGCTACTAAACATCTTCAACAGAACTAACCAAAAGATCGGTGCTCAGCCAACTGCTTTGGCTACCACCGTTCTAGCTGCTGCCAAGCACATTGACAACTTGGCCGCTTTGCTACCTCACGTTGAACAAATCGGTCACAAGCACAGAGCTTTGCAAATCTTGCCAGAACACTACCCAATTGTCGGTAAGTACCTATTGATCGCCATCAAGGAAGTCCTAGGTGACGTTGCTACTCCAGAAATCATTACTGCCTGGGGTGAAGCCTACCAAGAAATCGCCGATGTCTTCATCAGCGTTGAAGCTAAGATGTACAAAGAAGCTGCTTGGCCAGGTTGGAAGCAATTTGAAGTCGTTGGTAAGGACAAGGTTGCTGAAGACATCTACGAATTTACCGTCAAGCCAACTGGCGACTCTGGTGTCGATCTAGCTAAATTGCCAATCATCCCAGGTCAATACATTACCGTTAACTCACACCCAGTTAGACAAGACAACAAGTACGATGCTTTGCGTCACTACTCTATCTGCTCCGCTGACACTACTAACGGTTTGAAGTTCGCTGTCAAGTTGCAAACCTCTACTAACAACCCAGACGGTTTGGTCTCCGAATTTTTGCATAAGGATGTCAAGGTCGGTGATGTCTTGAAGTTGAGTGCTCCAGCTGGTGACTTCGCTGTCAACAAGGACTTGATCAACCAAAACGACATCCCATTGGTCTTGTTGTCCTCTGGTGTTGGTGTCACTCCAATTGTATCTATGTTGGAAGCTCAAGTCAAGGAAAACCCAAGCAGACCAATTGTCTGGATCCAATCCGCTTACAACGAGCCACATGTGGCTTTCAAGAACCATGTCGACAACTTGTTGAAGCAAGCTAAGGATGCAAAGAAGGTTGTTGTCTTGACTGACAGCCAACCACGTATCGACGACAAGTTCTTGAAGGAGAATGTCCCAGCACACGCTGACGTCTACATCTGTGGTTCTTTGAACTTCATGCAATCTATGATTGACCACTTCCAAGTCTTGGAACACAAAAACGATATGATTCACTACGAACCATTCGGTCCAAAGATGTCCACCGTTAAGGTTTAAGAAAGATGGATCATGATATTCTGATTTTCATGATAGAGAAGATTCTGATTTATTCTTATTTGTGCCATAGTTTTATTGTTTTCTGATCGGTAATGATTGATTCATTATTTTTTGTTTCAGTAGACAATTTTTGAAATTACTAAGTAATTTTATTTATTTTCCGGGCTTAATCCGCCTGGATCATTTTTCATGATGTTTATGAAAGTAAATATGTGTTAATACGTTTTAATCATATATATATATATATAAATGTTTTAAATCGTCATTGTAAACTACTAGAATTCAACTGTTCTTTCTTTGATTTACTATAATGGGTCGTATATTAGCTATTTTAGTCACGTAGTTAGTTGAAAAAGGTACTAACAAATTCGTAGTAATCTTTACAAATTTAAGGAACTACTTTACAGATTTATTTTTATATTTGCATTAGCATAAGTAAGATTAAAATTAGTCATTGAATTGATTGAATTGGCATCACTAGTTGTATTTTAAGTTGTTATGCTTGACCTGGTTTGCTTTTTCTGCATCAGCCCGCCTCTCCTCTTTATTTTTTCATTTTCTAGACGTAGTTGATGCAATGCACTTGACATAAAAGATACTGCATTCTCATTACCAGCATTTTGTCTTACCATAGCTTCAATCAAGTCTCTAAAGCTAGCTAGATAATAGTTGATTATGTAGGTCAGTCGTAAATTCCATGTTTCCATATTCAAATTTGTCGTATCCTTCAGGGAAACTACACTAAGTATTTCAGTTAAACTATTAGTAAGAAAGTTATAATTTGAAGACTGCAAATCAAAGCGAATTATATCAACTAGTTCTCCAAGCAATGAAATAAGATGTTCAGAAACAATACTTGTAACTTTCAATCTTTTGCTCATATTAATTATTTGTAGGTTGCGTTCATGTATACCGGAGCGAGAAGATTTCAAATCATTTAGTTTAACCTTAAAGTCTTGCTTCTTTTCAAGATCTTCCAACTTGGTTTTTAAAGTCTCCAAATCAAAGTTAGCAGTTTTCAGTTTAGTTGATAACTGAAAGTTATCCTCTTTCAATTGTTGAATTTCATCTGATATACATTCACCTTTCCCGGTACTTGCTCCAGGTTGTTTGCCATCATTTATATTACCACTAACATTATCAAATTCATTAAAATTGATCTTAACCAGTTCAAGTATACGAATACTAAACTCCTCAATCGACAAAGTGATTAGCGTTGGTAATGTTTTAGCTTGTAGGATCTCGAGGCATTCCTTAAAATTATGATAACATGCAGCTTCCATTGGTAACTGAATGTTATCAATTTGCTCTCCATCCAGATTGTACTGATTAGGCGAGTTGAAAACAAATTTATATGGGTTCACATCAGTTTCATCCACTCTCTTGACATTCTTAGACCGCAGCTTATATATATTTTTCGAATAGCTTTGTTTAGGATCTGATATGCGCATATCCTTTAAACGAATAGTTTTATATTTGGATATGTTATCATCCTCCGACGAAATTACCGCATTTTGAGAACCAGTATCAATTCCATTATGCGAGTTCAATTGCTGATCACTAATTTCACCTTTCAAAGTTGCACAACCAGTTACACCAGCAGTGAGAGACCCATTTAATTTTCTTTTCATTAAATTTTTATCATAAGAATTTTGATTGTTGTCATTCCTCAAAATGCAAGAGCTAACCGATACCCTTGACAAGCTAGTGCTATCCACTGGCTTATTAACACCAGTATTGCCAAATTCCTTCCTACTATCGGCTGACATTTTATGATTGCGTGCTTTTTCAATCAAAAGTTCATTGTTGGTACACAAAGGATGTAAAACTTTTGATAATGTACGCCTAATGGTGCTTGCTTGCTCAGTTGAACTAGATTCACTGCTTGAAGTAAGTGAATCTTGTAAATTTGAAGCACTACTATTGTTTTGTACGTTCCAGTACCCTTCCAACTCGTCATTTAATCTTTTAACATTTACTCTGCCTTCATTCTTAATCATCTTTAATTTATCTGATTTCGTACTCTGGTCATCAAAATTTTCATTAGTGTGATGATCTTCCATCTTGGAACCGAGTTTCCACCCAATACGTGACGTTCGAAGTAATTTCTGACTCTCTATAGAATCCTTTTCATAACCGACATCAACTATTCTCAAAAAGTTTTTAATCCCTCTCCTTATCGTATTTGGATTATTAGTTTCATGAATTGTAGTAGAATCAGCACCGATATCCTTAACTTGTCTTGTATTTACTTCTGAATTATCGTTGCCCTTCCCTAGAAACCAATTCCTGAAAGAGTCAGTAAATAGAGTTGAGCTATTACTTTTATTATTATTCCTATTGGTATTATTATCATTCTCTATTCCGCCTAACATCCCAGAACTTTCATTGCACGAATCTTCATTGGCGGTTACGAAACTATTCTCATCTGGTGTGTTAGTTCTTCCATAATAATTAGACTCATCATCATGCATCATGTTGTTTTTAGCTAATTCACAGCAGTCGTCATTTAATTTACTATAATCGTCTCCAGCTTTACGCGGCATAATTCAGATGCGAATCATTATCCAATGGCAATAAACACTAATAACCCTAACATAACATAATAATCTCATTCTAACCGATAATAACCACAAGACACCGCATTTATTTGGATTGGCAATGATACTGTTAGTTTTTGACACAAAAGCCTAGTATTGGCTTTCCATGTTGTAGCGGATAATTTTCTCTGACGAGCTGTATTTTGATCAAAACTTTTCACGATAATCATGAATCTTTGCTATGAGTGTAGATAAAGAATTGGGCAAATATAGTCATATCAAGCAAAAGAGTACCTGCGCTTCCAATTAGCCATGAAGCATTAACCAAAAGATATTTTTTGCTTACCGACACCGCTAAAACGGACAAAATGAAATTTATGTTCCCCAAACATGCAAATAAGAAAAACAGTAGTGACACACCTTCACAAGACTTTCTTTTGAAGTTCAGTAATATTTGAGGTATACGCGATCCTAGATAGAGAACCGCACTTAGGTACCCGAATATTTGGGCTAAGATATTCATCTTTTCTGAATCACCAAGAGAGGGTGGTGTCTTGGGCGACTTCCTGCTATCTGTATTGTTACAGTAGGATATATACCACGATAGAAACCCAGCAAACATGACGACAGTAACTATAAAAAGATCATTAATATAGTTTTCTTTCTTCTTAGCCTTAGTAGTTCTACTCTCTATATCTTCCATTTCCGGTGTTTTTGTTGGAGTATCAGCATGCCTTCTCATAGCACTGGAATGATGTTCGATAGAATCTCCAGTTAACATAGGCTCACATTCAGTAGTATTCTCAACAATATCTCCATCGTATGTGTCATTTTCCGAGTTTGAAGTAATCTTGCTTTGAATGTTTGTAGAGTTTATATGTGTTGTGTTGTTAGTCCTATTCAGGGAGGGCTTTTTGTTGGCATTATTTTTGTTATACCATATGCACTGAAACCATAGTATGATATCAGCAACAGTATAGTATGCTGCAAGAATAATCATAGTGGGCAGCAAGTTTTGCATTATTGCACCCACGATATTAAAGATATCTCCAATCAGCCATAGAATTATAAACATCAGTGAAAGTCCATCACTTGATTTTCTTCGAAAATTCTCATATATCTGTGGCGCAAATACAACTACCCAACAGGCAATAGATATAGAACCTGCTATCTCGCTGACAGTCCTCCTATTCAATTCAATAGGCTCCAAGTGCATGACGATCAATAATGATATAAGAAAAGACAAGCCCTCTTTTATTTCTGTTCAGTATCCAACGAGTTCAATAGCTGGCTTAACTTGAACTATTGACGAGGCAATAATAGATGAGTATAATTGTGTCAAACCCAATACTCCTGTATAATCCTATTTAATTTTTTTATTTATGAAATGCTGAGGCTACTCATCGACTTCTGATAGGAAGTTCAGGAAAAGTTTTCGGTACTGAGAGGCCTTCCTGCGAACTCGTCTGAGCAAACCTTTTACTATTAATGACATGATTGATGATCTTTATAATTATAAAAGTACATCATAAAAGAAGTACTCATTAGATGACCCAATAAGGTAATCATTGCTGCATAACTGATATTATGAAAGAGATATGTGTAGTTATCAGAATATGCTTAATTTTTGGATATTTAGGGTTTAGCTCTGGCGATTATGAGCTCGTTATAATTCTTGATTATTATATACATGTCTTTATACAGGTTAGGTTTTAACTTCAAATTGTTTTATGAAGTGGAGACAAACCAAGAAGTACAAGGATAGTCTTAAGGAATAAATATAATGAGTAGGGAGCTTCATCTCTTGACCCAAGTAGGCATCTTTCTGGCCTTCTTCTTACCTGGTTTCTTTCTCTCAACGTGTCTGTAGTCTCTGGTAATAACTCCGGCTTTCCTCAGTCTGGGCTTCAACAAAGGATTGAATACAAGAAGGGCCTTGGCAATGGCATGCATTATGGCTTCAGCTTGTCCCGTAGGTCCACCTCCTCGGCATGTTGCAAACACATTATATTTCCCTAATGAGTCAACCACTTGTAAAGGATAAGCAATGGATTCTCTGTCTTTCATCTTGAGGAAATAGTCATTAAGTTGTCTACCGTTGACTAGAATCTTACCTTCTCCTCTAACAAGGTAGACTTTGGCCGTGGCTGCTTTCCTCTTACCGATGGCGACACTTCTACCAAACTCGTCTAACTCCTTTTGTTGCGTTTTCTGGGATTGAATACTCGACTTCTTAATATATTTAGAAAGTTCATTCTTGATCTCTGTGTTGACAAGTTGAGGGTCAATATTATTTAACTTGTTCAACAGTTGAATAAAATGTTCGTAATGACGCGGCTTCAGTCTAGTACCACCACCAATCAGCGCATAATCCGAAAAGGAAATCCACGAAGGTCTAGGGTTCTGCTTCAAATTCTCCTCGGCAGAAATATCAGCTCCGGGCAGTTTCTGACTGGAAGGTAAAGCATACTTCTTCAAAAGACTCTCAAGTCGCGATATCTTCTCCTCATGTAACGGGTTCGCAGAGTAGAAAGTCAGTGATTTGGGTACAATTCTATTGCGAGCTTGCTGCACACGCATACTATACTCCTGAGCAACCACCCTGACATTGGAAAACTGCCTCACAGACACATTTCCCAGCATCCGGTTCACTCTCATCCACATCTTCCAACAAAATAATAATCACCCTCGGGTTGTAATTCTTTATAACTAATATAAAAGGTGCAGTTGAAGATGCTCTCCCCAATTATACATCATCACCACTCCAAAGAAATATGCTGTGGTCATATACACAGCGCTATAGATCGATTGCCTCCTCACCCCATAGTACTGCCCACTTCGCAAGCAATGTTTCGAGGTTTTGAGAACTGGGTGTCTACCAAATGACAATCACCACCAACGTTTCTGAAAAAGTTTTTGTTTTCTCGGCTCTCACTATCTCTTTTCGAGAAGAGATGCTGAAAAATTTTTGGAAAGCTCATCACCCATAATATACACTTTAAAAGTTGCTGTTATTCCCAGGTTTCTATTTTATCAATTGGGTTTATTTCTGTTTTACATTTAAGCAATATAGTACAGCTAGCAAGAGGATACAAGCAGTTTTTATAAATCATGGATACTGACGCTGAGAAGAATATTGAAATCTGGAAGGTGAAGAAGCTAGTTAGGTCTTTGGAGCAGGCCAGAGGTAATGGTACTTCTATGATTTCTTTGGTTATCCCACCAAAGGGTCAAATTCCGCTAGTGCAGAAAATGTTGACTGAAGAATATGGTACTGCTTCTAACATCAAGTCTCGTGTGAATCGTCTATCTGTGTTGTCTGCCATTACATCTACACAACAGAAGTTGAAGCTTTACAACAGTTTGCCACCAAATGGTCTTGTGTTGTACTGTGGTGACATTATTACAGAAGATGGTAAGGAAAAGAAGGTTACATTTGACATTGAGCCATACAAGCCTATCAACACATCTCTATACCTGTGTGACAACAAGTTCCACACTGAAGTGCTGTCTGAACTGTTAGAGGCTGATGACAAGTTTGGTTTCATTGTCATGGATGGTCAAGGTGCTCTGTTCGGTCTGCTGCAAGGTAACACTAGATCCGTTCTACATAAGTTTACTGTCGACTTGCCAAAGAAGCACGGTAGAGGTGGTCAATCTGCCGTCCGTTTCGCCCGTTTGAGAGAAGAAAAGAGACATAACTACGTTAGAAAAGTCGCTGAAGTCGCAGTACAGAACTTCATCACTAACGATAAAGTTAACGTAAAGGGTTTAATCTTGGCAGGTTCCGCAGATTTCAAGACCGACTTGGCTAAATCTGAACTATTTGACCAAAGATTGGCCGCTAAAGTTGTTCAAATCGTGGATATCTCCTACGGTGGTGAAAACGGTTTCAACCAAGCCATTGAATTGTCCGCTGATGCTTTAGCCAACGTTAAGTTCGTGCAAGAAAAGAAACTGCTGGATGAATATTTCGACGAGATCTCCCAAGATACTGGTAAGTTCTGTTACGGTATTGACGACACCTTGAAAGCTCTTGACCTAGGTGCTGTGGAAAAGTTGATTGTTTTCGAAAACTTAGAGACTATTAGATACACTTTCAAGGATTCAGAGGACAATGAAGTTATTAGATTCGCTGAGCCAAAGGCCAAGGATAAGTCATACGCTGTGGACAAAGCGACCGGCCAAGAAATGGAAGTTGTTACTGAACAACCTCTAATTGAATGGTTAGCTGAAAATTACAAGAACTTCGGTGCTGCTCTAGAATTCATCACTGATAAGTCTCAAGAAGGTTCCCAATTCGTTACTGGTTTTGGTGGTATTGGTGCTCTTCTACGTTATAAGGTCAACTTCGAACAACTTGTCGATGAATCAGAAGACGAGTATTATGATGATGATGAAGTTGAGTCTGACTATGACTTTATCTAAGGGGTTTTTAAGGCATTTTTAAATTTTTTTGAAGCATTCGAGGTGAAATTACTACACATTATTTAACTTTTTTTTCAATAGAACAAATATGGTAGCAATCTTAAAACCTTCACTTGTAAGATAGGTACATTTTTAGTAATTTTTTTTTCATTTACTACATAATTCTTAATTTTATGTATATTATTGGTTTTTGTCAATGTACCACATTAATTCACGTAGGAACTTATGTACTACAGAACAATATTACATTGTTTTACACTGGTGGAAATTTTGCAGAGGAACAGATAGTCAGTCTGTCCCGATATAAGACTTTGTAAAGTGTCTATTTAAATTCAGCAGAGGGTAGGACCTAATAGATTAGAATAAATACCATTACTAACTAATTTTTGTATTATCTTCAAAATTATATTTAAATTTAAGGCTGCAAGATCACGTCATTGCAGAGCCATAATAAAAATGAAAATAACGATAATAAGTCCAGGTTGGGAAAATTCACCTTAAAAAGATTTCTCGAGTAACTTACCTATTAATGCTCCACTGTCATTTAGGTTGAGCTATTCTAATAAAGTATCTGTGGGCTGATCATTAGTTTAACCGTAGTAATCGTTGACTTTTCTGCTACCTACTTATTTCTCCTACTAAAGATTGTCGAGAGAGGAATGACAGATGGTAAATGATGAATATAAGATTTGAATGATCAAATTATTAAATCTGACAGTAAGAATAAAATAAGTAATTGCACATTACTATCAAAACAGGAAAAATTCCCTTTTTTCCCTATTTTTAATGACTTCTTAAATTGAAATAGGATATTAAGTGTCATAGATTTACCTTCAACCACATAAGTTATGTATGGGTGTGGAGGCTATCAAGTATTTTAAATTCCTGATTAAAAATATAATTGTACATAAATGGCTCTGTAACTGTATCGGTCCAACCACTAATCTTTGTTTTTGTGGTGCTTTTTTTACATACCGAACATTGGCGCTAGTGTTGAAACATAGAGACCGGAATTTTTTTTTTTTACTGTAATCTCAAGTGTGGATTACAGTTTCTTAGAACACGCCTATCCTAATTTTTAAACAATGAGAATTATTAATGAAGTAACGCATACACCGGTGCAAGAGCTTCGAGAGGAAATTGGTTTGCAAACAAATAAAATCAAAGTCAAATTGCAGAACCCCAGCGATATTCCTAGAGTCTTTATAAAAAAACGAATAGCGGGAAAGCTGAATCCTTCTGTATTGAACAACAATGAAAGAATTGTATTAGTTTCGGGACCACCAGATATGATGAACAGTGAGATTCAAGACAGGTCCTACTTAACCCAGAAATACAGTGAATATAAACCTCCTAATAACTCACGTGCAAACGTACCACAGTATTTCACTGGACAAAATAGAGCCGCAGAACAATTTCAACGTTCGGCGCCTATTGGAGCTGCCAGTGAAATTCCTTACCAACCACCCTCACATCCCTATGATCATGAAATTGATCTTAATAATACATTACCTGCTTATTATGAATCATTTAGAGGGAATCAGCATGGTCCAAAACCATCTTGGGGTACAGATTCTTTATTGTCAAGTCCCACAGAGAAAAGTGATGAACAGTATTTCAATGATGACATTTCTGAAACTAGAATCAATACATCAGACATTAAATCAGTAGGAGAGGATGTTAGTAATAGACTTAAGAGCTTAGTATCCAGATTGGAGAGGTATGGTATTGAAAATAATTCTGGGAATATTTATGGGACCAATAACCAAAATTTAAGATATGAGACGATAAAAATAGAATTGATAGAAACAATAAGAAAGGTTAAAGAGCTGCAACAAGAACTGGTCAAAATTTTTGATAATTATACGAATTTGAAATATTCAACAACTGGTCATGAGGATAGCTATAAATCCACAAAAAGAAGGCGTTCAGGACTAGTTACGACCTTAAATGACACCGAAATTGATAGCGCACCAAATAAATTTGAACCAAATAATTTGGAAGGTAAAGGTCAATTTCATAGTAGTGGTGGAGCTTATAAAAATAGTTTGAATGACTATAAGTTTCCACCTGGAAATACAGCAAATAGTGGTGCTTTTTTCAGGGCTAACGGAGATGGATCAATAAACACATATAAAGCCAGACCTTCTAATATACGTTCAATGTCATCATACCCACTAATACGATCTCCTTATGGAAAGATACTACAAAAAAATACAATGATTCCTGCAATACACTCTAGACAAGATCCATATAACAGGAGGGTTTTACTACAACCTCCCTATTTTCACAGACCAAATTTATCGGACCCAAGTGGAATAAGACCTCAGTCGATGCATCGCTCGACATTACCCACATTACCATTTCCTCGTAACCAATCCATCGATGAAACTTTTTATCAAAGCCGCAATTTACCTGAGCCATCCGGTTTCATTCCACAAACATATCTCGGTAAGCCTTTGCCAAGGTGCACACATAATCAATATCAAGATAATGTTTATCAGCAAATAAATATTATTGAGAATAGAAGTACTAGTAATGAAATTAAGAGTATGGGAGAAACTAAGATAGGAAGCTCTAGAGTTTCAAACGAAATAGGGCCTCTAGCACAAAGATACATGGCCAAGAATAATGATGACTCAGATTCTTATCAGCAACGAGCATTAGATTCTAAGCCGCCTCAACAAAACCAATCTAGAGATATCCTAAGCACAGAATATTCAAATTTTACTTATGAAGGAACTGACGTAGTTGACAATATCGATAAAGGAAATGGTCGAAAAGCTTATATTCAAAAGAGAAAGAAGTCCGTATACTCAAGAGATCTAAATGCCAAGACTTTTAATTTACCAAGGCTTGGCTCACCCAATCTTACTCGAGACACATCCACTAAAATTAGCGTAGGATTGCAAGGTTCAGAGACAGAAGGTGAAGATTCTCGTACAGATATATCTAAGGCAGAAAATCCGAACAGCAAAAAGCAAGAAAATCTAGTTTCTCACCAAGATCACATCTCGCATGTCGAACAATGTGCTGATAATGCGACTGATAAGCCATCCAAGAATGAACGATCCCAATACAAAAGTAAGGTAACCAGTAGAGAAAATCGGGTGACAAAGAAGGACCAGAGCGCTGCTGATGCAAAAATCCAATCAGAATGCGATAAATCCTCTATAAGAACGACCGGAAAAGTAACAAAACCAAGTAAAGAAAATTTGACAAAAAGGAGGCAATATGAAGCCAAGTCAAACACAACATCTTCCTCCAGTGAAAAAGTTACAGTAGAAATCACTTTAAGATGCCATCACTGTGGAGAATCAGACACACCAGAGTGGAGAAGAGGACCCTATGGCAGTAGAACGCTGTGTAACGCTTGTGGCTTATTTTACAGAAAATTAACCAAGAAATTCACTGTCCCATACGGAAACCTGTACATGAGATACAGAAGGATCCAAGCACCCTTAGACCGCCGGGTACCACTTGTTCTAGATGTCCCCACAGATATAGTCAGAGAATTTGATTTGGACCAGAACATCGACTCCAACTATTTTACTATTGGATCAGATACCTAGAGATAGCGTGTCGGAACATTAGCCTCCTCTCAGTACTCATTATAATGTATAACTTTAGAAATCATATAAACCAGTTGTTCAAAAGAACATATCAGCTGACAACACCTCTTACGGAAAGAAGTCATACCTCTTTGTTCTGTGTGTACACCCCCCCCCCC
>ERZ1036435.87-NODE-87-length-86505-cov-12.586593_pt1 | contig 86505 bp, 52 predicted proteins | sample MGYA00514223_ERZ1036435 | MGnify/ENA primary metagenome ERZ1036435 (study PRJEB33795, sample SAMN09464927) | human gut metagenome | host: Homo sapiens | place: USA: Stanford, California | collected 2016-08 | study: EMG produced TPA metagenomics assembly of the...
GGTCTACGCAATACAGTGTATTCAATTTGGGTACGTTTGCAACTGTCATTATTTTGTCAATTGAATTCAAGATTATATTGTCTCTCTAGAGATCACTCTCTTCATTAATAGTTGGTAATTTGAAGATAATGCCAACTTTGTTGAGCTGGCTGTATTTTTCAATGCTTTAAACGATGCATGTTGAAGCGTTAATGTGCGGTCGTTCGGGTACTTTGTTTTTTTTTTTTACAATAACAGACGCCTATGAGTCAATGGCCCGTGCGTCTTATATCATCTACTTGCATTTAGTGTAGTGTACGAAGTCATCGCATTGTTGAGAACATCGTATATTCGGAGTTTCATGGTTAATTGTTGCATCAGAAAGTGTGGGAAAAAAAGCATTGAAGACACAGAGTACGTAGAAAACACAACACAACGCGCACGCGCAAAAGCACTCGTAGTTGTATTTGTATTTTGCCCAGAATAGAACTGGTAGGGTGGGATGGTCAGTGATTTAGACGAAAAAGCACCCCAAGCACACGATGGCTGAGACTGTCTCTCTCCCTCCCTATATATCTGCATCTCTATGGGTGTGGGCATCGGAAATACGTTTCGAGCGGTGTTTCATCTTCACTGAGTGGGGTGGGCTTGCATATGGTGGTTTGCCGTCTTACACACTGCATCTAGGGAAAAGATTCATGGAGCACAAGAGTGGGGGGGTTGCCAGCACTACCATCTTTGTTTTGCAACGGGATGGAAGAAAGGTCGTCTTTATATAGTCGGTGTTATAGCCAATGTCCCCGGTGGGACGTGTTATTTCCCTTCTAAGCACTGCACTGGACTCGTTACAAGTGCATGCCCTTGTGAAAGCTCGTATAAGAGTTCCATACGTATCTCTAAAACCCAGAAATTGTGAGTAAACGTAGAGTGCACAGTGCACAAACGCAGATGTCATCGATAACGTTGGACTCCCTAGCTATTACCATTATTACCATACCATTATTGCCAGTCTGGGCCTGTGTTATCTGCGACAAATGTAAATCCAGTACAAAGACAAGCCTCGGGGCAAAGCTGCAGGGCTGGATAAGCACAGATAACTGTCACAGAATTTTAGTAAATCCCAAGGATCGGCGTGGAAGTTGGAGATAAGAACGGCGTTTGTAGTGTTGTACCCACCCTATACGTATAAAGCACTAGCATACACAGACGGTACTGGAGATGGGCAAGTCTGTTCTCTTATTCAATAGGAAATATAGCATTCTGTTGATTGTGAACACACGTCATGGGAGGGAAGGGTAGCGAGTTATTCCGGGTGCGCTACTTTCACAGGAGGAGAGTCTCTGACTTCTTCGCTAGTCTCTTGCCGCGGGCTGCGCAATTATCTACTTCATTTCATATGAGTAGTGCCACTCGCGAGTTATATTGCGTTAAACAAATTGTAAGAAAACCCCGTGCAAATATACTGAGAGGGGAGAGCAGCCACACCATTCCCTTTTGGTCCCACTACCTCCTTTTGATAGGTGCACCCTCTCCTTTTCCCTCCCCCTCCACAGAATGCAACGAAGGGGATGAAGACAAATGATAAATATTAGACAAGTAATTAACACGTTGGTGCTTCATCTAGTTTTTCCGTTGAGAGGAAGGAAAAGCACTCTACAGCAGAAGCGGAACATCCCCCCTCTCCACCGGAAATTGAAGCTCAGCTCACAAAAAACATACGTACAGAGTGCAACCTGCAGCCCGGTCGCAGTCGGGTCGAGAGAGACGCACAAAACCGGCGTAGGGAAGGGCTGCCTTTAGTGCGCACAGTCATTCGCCAGTCTCAGTTTATCCAGAACAGTAGTCCTCCGGGCAGTTCTTCGTTGTGACACTTTCTGTTGAGACCGGAGGAAGTTCCCTATTTTGACACTCGCCGCAGCAATTCTCGTACCACTTTTCCCACCCGCAAGTAAAACAGTACCAATACAATTAAGCCGGGATGGTACGAAAGTTCCCACAAAGGACAAAACAGCTATCAAACAAGCCTTGAGAAATTATCAGTCAAGAAAAAATTGGATATGTGTCCACATCCGGGATGGAATATATAAAGGACCCATTCTAATCAAATTACTTGCCCTTGCTCTTGTTTTTGCTCTTGCCCGAAGAGGACCATCGAACAAGAGTTGTCTCATGACTCCCACTTTCGGTCACTTTTTAGTGGAAAACTCGGTTGAAGAGGAAACATGAGTACCATTTATGAAGCTGGTAGTTTTCTCTTTCCGGGTTTCCCGCAAAAAAAATTAGTACTGAAGAACTCAAGTTTCGGAAGAAAAATCATCTGTTTATAATAAACTTCAATGGACTCTACTTTATGCGACTCGAATACCAATAAGCAGTGGAAATTATTTCTTGCCAATGGATTGTCTAAGAAAAATTATACTTTACTTTTATGTGCGGGTATTTTTTTGACGTACACAGTCAAGAAAAAATACCCTTTTGAAAACGTTGGATTTTTGAAATTTTACTATGGCATGGGGCTGTTTTTTAATCCTTCTAACTTGATATTAACTTTTTTTTCTTTCAAAGCAGTCTTCATTTGGTCGTGGCCTTTTTTTTTTTATTGGATGACTCCGCCCTTTGATAGTTTTTTCTCTTCCTTGTCGATGTTTCTATCTACTTTGTTTTCTTTGCGGTCTACTATTCTTACTGGGCAATAGAGCGTATCGTTCCGTTTACTTGGTCGTGACTTTCCTTTATACCCTTGGAGGAAAGGTTTGGGACGAATGGTGATATACTCGGATGGAATGGAAGTACAAAGAAAGCTTAAACCTGGAAATGATCTCTCTATGGGGATTTTGAAAAGCGTGGAAATTTGAAGGGTGGGTCTTTTGATATGGAAAAAGGGTTGACTGTTAGAAAGAAATTAAAAAGTATATGTCACAGTCCGAGGGAAGGCTCCAGTATCATAAAAATTTTCCATATCTATCCTTTTGTTCTAATTGTGGTTTTTCTTTCGTCCAGTAGCAAAGCAAAATACAGTTAGCATGATTGGCATAGGTGTTTATCCTATCGTTTTTACACATGAAGGTAAAGTCTTCAACGAGTTTTTTTAGCCTATTCGTTGGTATGAATTGATTTATTAGTTGGGAAAGGGAAACATGACTGGCAAGAGTACTCAAGTTTGTCAATGAACATGGGGTCAAAAGACCCTCAGGAGGTTTGATTTTCCTTTTGCTCTCTTGAAAATCTCAGTACAAATTTTGTTATAGAAATTATTTTATAGACGTTTACGAACTTCCCTTTTTTTTTCTATATTCATGTTGTGTAATAATATTCCATAGTAAATTGCATTTTTTCTTTTTACCACTTTCAATTTTATTTTTTAACTCCTTGTATATTATTTTGGCAGTCCGTTCTAGTAAAGATTTGCAAAACAATTGAGCACGGCAAAATTTTCAGTGTGTTGGGATGGTAAAGACATTATGACTTGAAAGACCGTCCTGTACACAACTGACAAGACGACTCTTATGGTAAATCACACCATTTTGGTATTATTCTCTCTCTCTCTCTCTCTCTCTCTTTCTCTCTTTCTCTCTTTCTCTCTCTCGTATTGTCCAATAGTAAAGCATACTTTTGTACCTAGCCAACGATATGTCATTGCATTTGTCTGACAACCCAAGGATGGTCCCACACTGCTGGACGTCGTTTTGCAAATATCATACCACCTGTCAAGTAACAGCGTAAGATAGTAAGTTCGTGTATTGTTACTCAGGTGAAATTTTTTGACATTAAATATAACTAGCCGGTTTTCAGCTAACCCTCTCATCTAATGTTCTGGCAACTTGGCCGAGTGGTTAAGGCGAAAGATTAGAAATCTTTTGGGCTCTGCCCGCGCAGGTTCGAATCCTGCAGTTGTCGTTACTTTTTTTTTTTAAATTATTTCTTTTTGCACTACGTACATCCCCATTAACGACGTGGTCCGTTCTGACTGTCTCTCTTTCTCTCTCTCAGTGTTGTGGGCCCCCATCAATTATAGCGAGAAGCACCTATGCCAAATACATTTTGGTTAGGACTTATTAACTGCAATTGGTATGAGTGGTACTTCGATATCTGTGGACCGTTGACATAATAGTATTTGAATACTTGCAAACTAAGTCTTTTCCTTCTTTTACTTGAATTAAACAAATCGATCAATAGCTTCTGAAAGTGTAACAATGAGTTACTTCCAAGGAAATGATATGAATACCTCTTCAGGTTTCTACCAGCCATCCAGTCAATTCAATTTCCCTCAGGGTTCTATGTCTTTCCAATCTGGTGGCAATAACAGCGGTGATTCCAATGCTATGGGTGTAGCACCTGACCCGCTTCCTGCTGGGTTGTTTAATGCACTTTCCACAAAGGGTTATCCACACGAGCCTCCACTATTGGAAGAGATAGGTATTAACTTTGATCACATCTTCAAGAAGACAATGTACGTCTTGAGACCTACCATGTCTAGCGCCATGCTGTCACATGAGATTCTAAATGATTCAGACTTGGCAGGCCCAGTTATATTCTTCATGCTATTTGGTCTATTTTTACTGATGGCTGGTAAGGTCCACTTCGGTTACATCTACGGGGTAGCTTTGTTCGGTACAATCTCTTTACACACACTATCAAAACAAATGGCCACATCCAGCTCACAACAACAACAGCCTTCCTCACTACATTTCTTCAACACAGCTTCCATCCTGGGCTACTGTTTCTTACCACTGTGTTTCCTATCTTTCATCGGTGTATTCCACTCCCTGGATAACAGAATAGGGCATCTAACCGGTGCTTTGTTCGTGATATGGAGTACCTGGTCCTCTTCTGGTTTCCTAAATAACCTGCTACAACTACAAAACGCAAGAACTTTGATAGCATACCCACTACTGATTTTCTACAGCGTCTTCGCATTAATGGCTATCTTCGTTTGATCTGGGTCTGGTGCCCTTTTATGATAAACCCTCTACTATTTACGTCTCGAAAGCGTTAGCAAAGCATTTACATATAGAGAATCAGGTATATAGATAATAAAAAAATAACGATTACTCACTAGAATTCTTTTAACTATATCGTACATACTTGATTCATATCATTCACAATATTTTTGTTTATGTTGAGTTTCTCAATGTCATATCAGGTTACTGTAGCCTCCACTCAACCAAAACGTAGGTGATTGACACATTCCAAAAACATAAAATTCTCGAAGTCCCTTAATAAAAAATAGTCAATGGCATAGAAACATAAATAATAATAACACACGCACACAACCAACACAATATAACCCAATTCTAGTATCCAATGAATGGATCAATACTTAGGACCAGCCGGTCTCTCAGGCCTTGGTTACTCCCCATCAACACGAGGCTAGCACATACAACTGCAGTACAGAGCCATGTCACCACGCCCATATTCTACCCTAACGCTAAACCACACCTGGGCCACCTGTACTCGAGCTTACTTTGTGATATCTACCACAGATGGCAGGTGCTTAATGGCGACTCTGCTGCCTTGTTCACAACCGGCACGGATGAGCATGGCCTAAAGATTCAGTTGGCTGCAGAGAAGAACAATTGCGAGAGTCCCAAAGCGTTCGTTGACAAATTGTACCCTGAATTTGTCGAACTAGATAAGACCTATGATATCTCTTACACCAGGTTCATAAGGACAACTGATCCAGATCACATCAAAAATGTTAAACTACTGTGGAATTTATGCCTAGAGAACGGATATATCTACAAAGGCAAACATGAAGGCTGGTATTCAATATCAGATGAGACGTTTTACCCATCATCTAAAGTTATAAAGGATCCCAACAACCCGAATAAATACATTAATACAGAGTCACTCAACGAAGTCATCCATCAAAGCGAAGAGAACTACTACTTTAAGTTGTCAAGTTTCAAGGAAAAGCTTATTAACCACATAACTGAGTTTCCAGATTTTGTGCACCCACCTTCTAAGAGAGACCAAATTCTAAGAGACTTAAAGAATGACCCAAACATTACTAAAGATATTTCAATATCAAGACCTGCGACAAGGTTACAGTGGGGGATTGAGGTACCCAACGACCCATCACAGAAGGTTTACGTGTGGTTTGACGCCTTATGTAATTATATCTCTTCGATTGGAGGTATTGAGGCAGTGAAACAAAATAAAAGAGCTCTCAGTAACCACAAATTGGGAAATTCAGATATAACAGTTTACCAACCTACTAATGTTTGGAAAGATACTGTACATGTTATTGGTAAAGATATCGAGAAATTTCACATAATCTTCTGGCCGAGTTTTCTCTTAGCTGCAAACTTACCCTTACCAAAACAAATAGTCGTTCATTCTCATTGGCTGTGTAATGGTTTCAAGATGTCCAAGAGTCTTGGTAACGTTGTTGAACCAATGAAAATATCTTCTCATTACGGAACTGATATGGTGAGATGGTTTTTGATGGAAAACTCAAAAGTAGAAGAAGATGGTGATTTTCAAGAAGAGAAATTGTTCGCAACAACCGAGCTATTTGTTTCAAAATGGGGCAACTTAATCAATAGATGTTGTGGAGCAAAATTTAATATTGAAAGATCAGTGCATAAATATGCAAGGAACTCTGAAGAAGTTTTGGCTGATTTTGAAAAAATATACATAGATAATGACATGATAATACAAGCCAGATCGTTGATTCAAGATGTCGACCAACTAATACTAAATGCTGGAAAATACTACGAAAAATTTCAATACAATCTTCTAATAAAAGACATATGGAAAATCATCAACAATACCAATTCATTATTTCAGTATGCCGAGCCATGGAAAAAACTTGGAGAACAACAGGATATTATAATATTTTTGTGTGCTGATATATCAAGAGTATTGGCAATTTTAACCCAGCCAATAATTCCGCAGCTGTCTCACAAATTACTGGATCACTTAAAAGTTGACCAAGAAAGGCGAACAATTGACTATGCTAATATTGGTCATGACCAATCTTATGCTGTAGAGGCCAATATAAAAAATCGCCCAGTTCCCATTGCTAGAGTTCTAGGCTTAATAGATATCGAGTAAATGCCACCCCTGCATTATATCGCCGTAAAATCTTGTAAATAAAACTGCATCGCCTTTGACAAGACCCTATTTGACATACGTATGATATCTATTCATAAAGGTATGACCAATCGAATATAATCATTATTTTTATATATATATGCATATTAATTATTAAATATCTATCAAGTGTCGGTTCCCCATAAATTACCTTCTCTGATATCTTTCTCGAGAAGCTGCATCTGCCAGGGAATATTGCCAGCATTTTCAGCTTTATGTTCGGCTACTGATATACTTCTCTTAATTTTTTCTATTTGCTTTTCATCCGTGGGTTTCACTTTTCTTCTTTTTATTTCTTTAATATTAGGAGTATGTCCAATGCTCATCCCAACTTTAACCAAAGTTTCTATGCCCTCTAAAGAGTTGCTAACTAGATCAGAATCAAATATTAACTTCTTCGATTGCATAACCAATATTACTGTCGAGCCTCCAAACTTGAAATAGCCCATTTCGTCACCTCGTCTCTTAAAATCACCTTCTTGACACGTTAAAATTATTGACCCGACCATCATAGCACCGACTGCAATATATAATAAAGGACCAAACTCCTTAGTTTCTATTGGTACAATAACTCTTACATTTTCACCAAAGACGTCTAATTCACTTCTGACAGCCATTGGATTAACTGTGTAATATTCTCCTTTAATAAATATAGGCTTTCCAACCACACCATCTACAGGACAATGTATCCTATGATAGTCTTGCGGTGCCAATCTAAAAATTGCTATGCTGCATGAAGAATCGTTAAAGATTTCTGGACGATAACCACCTGTTAATCTATTCAAGCTGAACTTACTTCCTTTGATCCAGATTTCTTTAGATTTTTGAATAGTAGAATAAACAGTACATCTAGAATCTGCTGCCGAAACCATCACCTCAGAAGTATCACCTTCAGGTGGCCTACTCCCTGGTTTCAGCTTCCGGTAAAAAAATTCATTAAAGGTACGATATTCTGTAGGTTCACACTGACTCATATCCAAATCATGAAATTTAATGAAGGAGTCAATTTGTTTAGCGGATAAGGGATTATCAAATTTTTTGCCTTGTCTCACAGATAGCGTTTTCAATAGCGTTTTAAACTTTTTTGATTCTTTACCTTTCCCATTATATATTATTCTCATACCCACCTTTACATGTGCACTTATCTTTTCTTCCAAAACAATACCAGTATCTCTGTCCTGTACTAAAATATTGGCATTATTTGACCCAACTGCATACTTACCATAAGTTAGCTTAATCAATAACTTACTGAACCACCTTTTGGAAGCAAATTGAGATGAAACATATGATGGCTTTAGAACTTTTCCACATTTTTTGAAACTACAAAGAGCAAAATGGGTTATCAAATCATTTTCCAGTATTAATTTTGAGTTCATATCATTATTAGAAGGTCGAAATGATCTAAAACAGGATGGACACTTCCAGATATTTTTAAAATCTCCTGATTTTGTCCATTGTTGAAGCCCATTCACTAGTTCATCCTGTGTTAATGTTTCTCCACTCCAAGGCAATTTTTTGTAATAAGAAAAAAACTCCAAGACATCAAACTCGGAAAAAGAGCCTAACCTTTGCAAAAATAACAGGGTTTGAACGAGGTCAAAAGTCTCTCTATCTGTAGAAAGAGATACAGCCCTTTTCCAGAAATAACTCTTCAAATGCGAATAGGGTACATATCTAATTCCTAATCTTAAAACTGGAGAATCAAAATTTTCAGAATCTCGTAATGTCAATTTTAGAGGAATTTTAATAACCTTCCAATCATGATCTGGAGTTTGTTTCTGCATTACTTCTTGCAGAGTTAATTCATACTTAGCTATCATATCATTATATGAAAAAGAATCTTTGTCCATAACACTTAGATGTATATCGTAATGCTTTTCGTTTGGATAAATTTCGAAAGCAGCGCGTTCATCAAACACAGGGTTTAACGTGTGCTTTCTCCACGAAGTTTTAAACACTCTCCGACCAAATGTCATAATAATAAATGGATCCATTGCGTAGTATGTTTTAGATATCTTATTCTTTAATTCTGGCAAACCTTCTATGGACTCAAAATGCACAAACATTACACCAAGTGCATGCTCTCTCTTTGAGAGCTGAAATTTTCTACTTAGCAGTGTCTCATAATAGTTAGAGAACGAAGAGTAGTTAGCTCTTGTTCTCTTCCTTTTCAACATTGGAAATAATTTCTTTCTGTTCATTTTCAAAATTGTACTGTTCAGATCTGAACTATTTTCAGATTCTTCATTTCTATCATCTTTAAAAGAACCAGTAGATCTGATATGTGGACTTCCGCTCTTAATCCTGGATAAACCATCTGTAGGCGTGTCCGGTGAGCTGTTTCTAGATGCTATGACATCATCCAAGGTCATAACTTCATCACTACTGGGCAGGACAACTTCGTATTCATCTAGAGCTGTCACCATTGTCGGTATAGTCAAGATACTTGAATTTTCCAAATTTTCAGATATTAATGGCTCATCTGGAAAATAGTCGATATCTTTTAGTTCATCTGAAAATGATTCAACGTCATCTTCATAACCGTTTTCTAATTCATCAAATGCATCGTTACTTGGATCACTATCATTTTTGCCAGATGCATCGGGGCTTGTCGAATCATCAGAGTTATTAGAACTTAGATGCAAAAGACCAAGTGGTTCAATCAATTCATTGGGTATAGCCAATACATCATCTTCAAGTTCATCTTCATCATCTTCATCCATGACCACTTGCTCTTCATCAAGGTTAATGTTTTCTTCGATAAACTCGTCACACAAGTCTCTAGCATCGGGGTCCTTCATTGATAAAAGATCTTCGTTTTCATCATCCAGATAAGCTGATGAACTGTAAACATTTCTTAAATCAAGGTTACTTTTCTTATTCTCATGCAGGTATTTGTTCCATTCGTTAAATTCCTGTACAATTGAATGGCTTCTGTTATTACACTTTAACCGAAATCCCACTTGGATCTCTCCAATGATTTGTTCTTTACCAGAATCATCTGATTTTTGTCTTTTCTTATCATAAAGTGGGAACCATTGCGGAGGTTGAAAGAAATTGTATCCAGTAGCTGTATCTTTTACTTTGAATATGTCAGTCAGAGAAACTCTAGTTTCACCAACGTAGAGATAGGAAGACTTATTCCTTGTGCCCAAGCTACCTTGATTATTACTATCAGACGTGAAATTTCGCTTTTGCCCTGATGGACTATAACCACTGGGAGAAGAACTCACACTTGGACTTGGGATACTAAGTCTCTGTAGACTCAAATTTCCGAAAGATCTAGAATGTCTATGTGCTGTTGTAGAGCTTTTGTTATTGTCAATTGTCAAGTATGGCAAGTTTTTGGACGTTACGTTCGACCTGGTTCCTTCCGCTGTTGAGTTTCCATATATCGATGCATCAGAAATGCTTTCACCGCTAACACTGAGGTTTGTTCTTGAGTATGGCGTCAGCGCAGAACTCGAAGAGTAACCTCTCTTTCTCTTATTTTCCACCTCGGAACCACTATTCAAATCACTTTCATCATTCACTCCGTGAGAATGTTTAGAAGAAATGCAATCGTAAACAACCAAGTCTACATACGGCGACACTGGCCTGGCCGGCAGCTTCAACTTTACTATCTGGTTCCACCTGGTATTGGAATTCTTCAGCCGCGATGACCTTTTCACAAAAAATGTATTAGTGGTCACAAAACAGGTGGGACAACACTGGAATCGCTGGAAAAGCTCTATCTTCTTAGTGCCAACAAGGTGGACCTCCAAGAACAACCCATTACGCATCCGGTCCTCCTTCTCACCTCTCCTCTTCCTCTTCCCAATACCCATCAGCCTCATTATTGGTTCTCTATACTTACAAGCTTATACATTGACTGCTCTAGCCTCCTTTTTAACACCTCTTTTTCAACACGTTTCACACTACACTTTTTCACAAATGTCTCAAATACCCCATTACCCAAAAGTTCAGAACTTATATATAGCGCTGCTTTGTGATCCAACCCGTCCCTCAGCCTAGTTTCCGGCCTGATGTGCTTTACGCTAGACAATGTTCAATATTCTGCTGGGTGATTTACGCTTTCGTTTTTTTCCAGCTGGAAAACTTGTAACCAGACCACTTGTTGTTCCTCCAGCCCCCTCACCTGTACGCCAGTTTCTAAGCATTTTGAGATCTCGGCCAAGCTTCGAATTTCTTGTAAAGCTTCGAAAGTTATGATCTCTCAAAAAGGGTCCGGCATCTTCTTGGCTCCTCTTTCTCCCCCCTTTCTACAGCGATGCCGTGTGCCGTTCCATGCATCGCCGTGCCTTCTGCGGGTGTTTCTCTCTCTAGCCTGTCCCTCCCCCCATTCTCCTAGACCTGGATCTCACAGTTTTTCTCACCGTTTCCTCCTTGCTACGTTAGTGGCTAATTTACAGTGGCACGGATGTTCCCCAAAACGGTAATACGGGGAGAGGGACCCCCCCCCAAGCGATGGCTTCTGTACTGTTGTCGGCTAATTTACTTTTTTCTTCCCATTAATTAAATAGTATATTAACAGCTCCCCGATTAGGAAAGTAATTAGATCTCTGGGCGTTAAGTAATATTATCGGAAAAACTCCCTTGCGGAATGTGTAGATCAGTCTAGTCCATATGGCGGAACAGGTCCACTAGTACTCAGCATAGCGCGTACTCCTCTTTTTTTTTCCCATAAGACGCATATTTGTGTAATTGACATCTATAGTTAAAGTTTTTGTCTGACGTAGAAACGATTTTCGATAGGGTCAGAAAGGTGTTTTCAATTGAGAATTCAACACTTAGCAGTTGCAAGCTGATTTGGCACTCCCAACTCTTACGATACGAACTTTTTCGAACTCACCCCCCTTCTAAACTGGATTGGTTCTCTTGTACTGCAAGAAAAAAAAATCTAATAAGAGATGAGATGAGCATTCATAACTGCCATTGACTGTACAAACATTACCACAACTGACAACGAGAACACACAATGGGTAAGAGATTTTCAGAATCTGCTGCGAAGAAAGCCGCTGGACAAGCGAGGAAAAGAGAGCAAGCGTACCATAAGCACCAAGCTGAACTGGCGGCCCAAGAAGCTGAAGAGGCAGCTAAATGGGAGCAAGGTTCCCGCAAGGAAAACCCAAAGAAATTGCTAGAAGAGCAGAAAAAACAAGAAAAGCTTAGAGCAAAGAAAGAAAGAGAGGCACTACTGGCTGAGGAAGAAGCCAGCCTCGGAAAAGGTGGAAAGGGTAAGAAGAAATAAAACGCTGAACCAGTTTTGAGACCACATTTCTGTATCACTTTGAGATAAGAAGCCCTTCAAATAAACACAAACACACACACACACACACACACACACACTAATATTTATGGATGAAATCCATCATAGAATGATGGACTTTATCACCATTACGACTTCAATTCCAGCATTTTTATAACATTTTCCCACCTACACATTTTACCAAAAATGAAGAGTAAATATGTAGAGGAGAAGCAGAGCAGATTGTTTAATACCTAATTGAGAGTTTATACAACTATGCCTCCAACTCCAACTCCAACTCATTTACTCTGAATTAAACAAAAAAGCATATCACATATACCTAGCAATAATATTTTTGCTAACAAGAAGTATCAAAACTCATATTTTAAATCGTCATAAATACCATAAGCTAGGTACATACTATTTAATCACTAATGTATTTTATTTTTTATTTACAAAAACTTGCTAATTTTGCCATTACTCTCACAGCAGTACTAACATATTTTTTTCCCATCTTGAATAAATGATGAAATTTTGCATACAGACTAAAACTTCAAAAGCTGAAACCAATAGGACTTTTCAATCGAACATGAAATGAGCAATATTCAATACTATTACCAGAGCGGTCTCAGGAAGATATATCCTTACTATCACACAAGGACGGCATTTGTGAAAGGTAGGTGGCACAATAGAACGGTCCTGGATGTACTGGTGAAAGAGTTTCGGGCACATTCTGCAGAATACTATGGCCATCAGATAGTGAACGGTAAATACAAGCTAATCAGAGACGGCCAATATCTCGACAACCTATCAGTATTAGATACGCCAATAAAAAACAATGATAAATTGGAATCGACAGTGCACAAGCACGAGCCTCCAGTTTTACAATGGTGCAGTAACGAGGCAAATATACCTGGTAAGAAGATAGCAGGAATTGATATTGTATATGAAGACGAAAACTTATTGGTAATAAACAAACCTTGCGGTATACCAATTCACCCCACAGGGCTCTATTATGGAAATACACTAACTGAGATCTTGAAGGTGAATGGAGTCCATGCTCTTCCAGCTTACAGACTAGATAAAGTGACATCTGGTCTACTAATACTATCAAAGGATACTGGCACTGCTTCTATGGTTCAAAAGAAGATACGATCTCATGAAATGCAAAAATGGTACTTGGCGAGAGTTGAAGGTGCATTCCCACATGTCAATGAAGTACCACATATAGAGCCTCCAGAAATACAAAGGCTAGACTTACCAATTGAGGAACAGATAATACAGGATAACTCAATTCTTACTATCGAAGACTCTGATGTATACACAGTTGAACCAAAGAAACAGTACCCATCAGGGTTAAGCGTACCGAGATCAGCTAAGACAATATTTTATCCCATTAAATACTTCCCACGTAAGAATGAAAGTATTGTGGCCTGTAGACCAATAACTGGCCGTACACATCAAATCAGAATACACTTAGCTCGGCTAAATCACCCAATTGTTAATGACACAATATATTCTCAGAAGATTACTAGATACCCGGAAAGACTCAACTTTATCCGTTCGATAGCCAATTGGTCAGAAGCAAAACTCACAGATGTAGAGTTGAGTGAAACGTTTCAAATATTCATACAAGAGTCCGAACATTTTAAAAAAAAAGCTCTTGCGGAAAATAAGAACTGTCCTGTGTGCTCTGAATGTGGTGCACTTACGCTATCAGATCCTGATCCAGAAGATTTGAGTATTGATCTCCATGCGTGGAGGTATTCGGATGCAGAGAAAACTCTCAATTTTAAGACCGAACTGCCACAATGGGTGGTTAACGAGTAAATATACTTAGATATAATTTTATATTGTTATTCACTTATGCTCTCTTTATGTGTCGATTACAGCAATTCCTGTGATGAGCTTGCTAATGAATGATACACATCGGCATCGCGAAAGTCAACTTTTTTGACATGAAAATAAAGGCAAACTAGTTAAGAGATGACCGAATTGTTCACGTTTAAATGCGGAAAGCTCATCGCAACAGTTACCAACGTATTTACATCATCTATAGGGTCAGTGAGGATTAAATTAATATAAACAGTGTGAATACAATCGACCATTGGTTGGCACATTATCATGAGCAAAGGTAACTTATCCTTTATCATTCGAGTATTACTCGAAAGACAGGCTGGTACTGTCAATGGGTTGAAATTAGTAAGGAGGCGTGTGGTTGTAATGGTTTGCAGTAGTTTATTACTGCTAATTAGGCGGGTTAAGAACTCTGGCGGTATGAGTAAAATTGATATACGAAATTGGTGTCTGAATACTATTGCAGTTCTATTTGCGACCAATGCTTCTCCATATATAAAACCTATTTTGGATAATAAGAAATATGATAAGCTGATCGATAGAATAACGCTAATACTTTCAATCATGATTTCTAGGACTGTACCTGAAAAGCTGGTTTCATTTTCAGTTGCTAACGTTTTAATAAATGGAATCCGTAATTTCATAAGTGCCAAAAAACCTGATGCTGTTACATCATCTCTACTGAACCATGCTGCAACTTCGATGTTAATTACGCTTATATACCTTTTGGATGACAAAAAAAGCCGGTTGTACAAGTCGATTATATTCAATGACAAGAATCTCTTCTATGATTTCGCCATAATTTTTTCTACCATTTCCATTCATTCGTTTTATATGGACGTGATGAATAAGCTTGGTTCTAAGAAAATAGATAAGGACTTCTTACTTGAACTTTATGAGCGTCGAAAAACTTACAGGAAATACAAAGCAAACTACTCAGAAATATCAAACAATTCAAAGGTCATAGTAGATAAATTCAGAGAAAAATATGAAATAACATTCAAAAGGCAGAGAACAAAGCTTGAGAAAATACTGAATTCGAGGCTATTCCAAAACTTCATTAGTACGAGTCAGTGGTGTATATTTAAAGTTTTACTAATGCATATTTTTAGGAAAGAGAGTGGTAGGTTCAGATTTAATGGAACGACCAAAAAATTCGTTGCTACATTTATAAGTCTATTAACCTTAGACTTCGGGAAGGTGATGAGTGTCAATACCTGGATATTGAAATTATTAACGTATTACATCTCAATTAAATATTATCATTGGTGGCAAGTAACTGAAGAGATTAACAAGGTTGTCCTGTCTATTGCGTCTGCCCTAATAGTATAAAAGATATTGCAGGCAATTATCTTATGGCGGTATACAACATTGACTCTAAATATCCAGGAAAAAAATTCTCATAATCGTCTAGATTTATAGTACATGATAATTGTATCTAAAACATTATAGAAGAAAGATATAGTCACCCTCAGCACATATATTTTGAGGTAATAAGAGAAAGATACTCTGAAATACTTTAAAACACTCTCTAAATATGCACTTTCAAGCACCTGGGACACCAGTTTTCCCCTTTAGCTTCAACAGAATTTCCTTAAACTTGGATCTGTCTCTACCACCGATAACATCTGCGTCATCAACATTGATCAATTGCAACACACGATCCCAAGTAGTGTTGTCCTGTGAGAAGAACTGATCTCTTTCTTTCAAAAATTCTTCAGCTTCTTTCTTGGTTGTGCTTATGTGTTGCTCTTTCTTCTTGTTGTAGTTGTCATAAAAGTCATCTATGTATTTGATAGCCTCGTCCTGGAGTTTCTTCTTGGCCTCTAATTCAGCCTCGTCCTTCTCCCTTATTTCGTTGTCACGCTTAGTTTTCCATTCTTGTACAACATGGGAACGATCTTCAGCCGTAGTGGTAGATTGCTGCATGTCACCGAAGTCATCATATGATTCAGATGTATTTAGATTCTCCTGCACAGCAGCATCCTCATTATCCTTGGCAGCATTGTCGTTGTTGAAGTCGGATAAGCTGCCATCATCAAGCAATTCAGCGTCTTGCTCAGTCTTGAATTCATCTCCTAAAACCTCTGCTTCCCTCTTCAGGAAATCTGTGCTATTATCAAGGTTAGCTACAAGGTCGCTATCATTGTTCTCCAATGGGGGGAATTTCTCAGACATTTTTCAAATGCTATGTTTAATTTTATAACTATCTAGACGGATTCTTGCTCCTGCTCAATCGAATATACGTGCAATCGTTATCTAGAGTTCACAATTGGCCTTTAATCCTCTGAACTATACCTGGACTGCTGATCAATAGTGAACTTTTGACTAACAAAATCCCTTTTGGATCCACTTCTAAGCTGAAAAGTTCGATTTCGCAGTTTCGTCCCTCGAGGAATCGTACGTCGGTATGAATATAGCGAGTGATTGACTACACTGAAGGATGATACCTTCTTATGAGTATATTCCTATATAAAAATGCAAAGAGAGATGTATATATAGTGCCTATTCTTGTACCAGTATTGATGCTCCAGTACCTATATCTATCAGTTCATTTGTCTTTAGGTCTAGTAATTTGAGGCCGGCCAGTGATTGGTAGTAACCCGGCATTATTGCAATGAAACTCAAGTCCACAAAATAAGTCTCATGCGGATCAATGATTGGTATCTTGTAGTCATTAGAGAGTAGAATTATCCCCTCTGTTATCTTCTTGTATTTCTTGTACAGTTGTATCTGCCTGTCCAAAGTCATGTTGCTAGAATTTTGTATCACTGGAGATTGGTTGTTGTAGTAGACAACTAAGTCCAACGGCACTGGGGAGGTGTTAATAATCTGCAACCTTAGAACAAACTTCTTGCCCATGTCCACTTTCAAATTGTTATTCAGGATGCTGAATTTGACATTTTTCAACTTATTGTATAACAGAGATGGTGTGGACACAGCGGTGGCACTTAATCTTGGCGACACACCAAACGGCTTTGCTGATTGATTTACAGCAAGAGTTGAGGATGATGCATTTGGAATCAAGTTAGGGTTCACTGGACGCTTGAGAGCAATATCAGTTTCCCATATAGTATTCACCGGGAATCTCTTATCTCCTATAACCAACTCATATTTCAAGTTTATCCTGACATGATGGGGATATATTTGACTGTTTTGCAGCAAGGGAAGCTTGTAGTTTATGCTATAGCTATCACGGAGGTATACTTCAAATGGCATAGTAAATTTAGAAACAGGTTCTATCTCTGTTTGTGCTTTCCTATTCACTAGGTTATATGACACTCTATCAAAATGCATGGAGAAACTCTCTGAGGTGTAATGCTTCGAGATCAAGCTCTCAGCAGCTTTTGACGTTTGGAATTCAAGACATGATATTATAGAGGATATTTGTTCCAGTGCCGTATTTCGAAGCCTCATATTTATCAATGAGTATATTGGGTATTCTAGTTCAAATATTTCGTCCTTCTGATTTTGATCTTCTGACCCGATACCTTCATCATCCGCCTTCGTTAACGTAGTCGACGAAACTTTCTCTAACTCACTATCATCAGATGGCAACAAAGAATAAACAGGCTCAAAACTGGTCAGCATTTCATCGTCAGAACTGTCTCTTTCCTCTTCTTCTTCCTGCAAACTGATACCATTCAAGCGTTTTATGACAGATTTTTCACCATACCTGACCACTAGCCTCACTTTATTGTTATACCCATTGGTCATTACCACACTGGATCTAAATATTTTCCTTGCGTACGTGCTCTCTTCCAATCTAAGAAGCACACCCTCATGACATTCAATTTGAGTGAATATGTTTTGCTCCGATGATTCCAAGACTATCGCTTCATTGATCCATATGCTAATGCTATTAATACTAAGATTCTTTCCCTTGAGATAAAAGTATATCTCTAAGCACTCATCAAAGATCACAAATAACCTATCCTGCTTTGAGCTTCGCAGCTTGTCCAGTGTAACCTCGTCTACCACCCCGCCGGTTACTATCCCACGCTCAGTCGGTATAAAACACTCCATATTTCTAGACCTCACTCAATTCCGAAGGCGTAACCCAGTTTTACTCAGTGGTAGTGTTACAGGAAGTGATACAGCTGTACAAAACAATTCCTATAGCCATAGAGAGTTCAAAAGACTATAGGTACTTGCAAGTCGCCATCTTTTTTTTGCAAAAACGCCTTAAAGAGCAGGAAATTCGATGATTTGACTTGAAATAGTCAGAAATGGGTAAAGAACAGAACATCCTAATTGGAAACTATATACATTTTAGTTAAGTAGTAGATATATACATGAAATGGAAGACTAATTAGGAATATCGTTTGCTTTCTTGTGAATATTTCATTTGACAGCCCATTTTTAAAGGACATGGATATAAGGAACAGATATTGCAATTTGTGTGACAAACATGTGCTTTTCATATGTAAACCATTTGACCAAGTTCATTAAATCCAATCTTTCTGTCCTTCTTGTTGTCGCGAAGCACACGACCGTAACGGTGTCCCACTTCACCTACTTTGGCGTGTGTAAACTTTAGCACGGATCTTTCGCCCTCCTTCAATTCACCGTAAACTACCTTCTTCTTGTGTTCTTTCTTCTCTATGTGGCCCTCACTGTGTTCACCAATGGTAGACAACTTTTCCAATGTTTTTACAGCAGGCTCTAACTCTAACACTTTGGCAGCATCTACTGGACCAAATGGTTGTGACTCAGCGATGGTTAAGAATCTAGAAGATAGGGCCTTCTGTGGGACCGGAATTTCTGATAGGTTTTCTCTGTTAGCTGGAACTTCTGGGACAAACAATGGAAACATCTTATACAGTGTCTCAGACATAACCTTTAAATCTGGGGATATTCTGTTGAGTTTCTCCCACTTCTTTTCAACTTTCATCAACTTCACAATTGCCTCTACGCGGGGAATCTTCAAACCGTAGTTATGAGAAACCTGTTGGGTAGAAAGACCATTAGTCTCTATGTCGTTGTATATCTGAGCCTTAAGTTCCTCACTCACCATGTAGTTGGTCTTGCAGTGTGGATTTGAAGGGAACGGTTGTAGCTGTCTTCTCTCAGAAACATCTTCGAGTCTCTTGTTATGTGGAGCGTCAACCAAAGCACCATCATAACGTTCAGTTAGTCTTTTACCTGTGTTTGGATCCCTCAGAGCCTGCCCTCTTTCGATGTCCGGTTTGATATAGTTAGGCACATGGTTGTTAGGTACTGCAAAATAAGTGTTCATGACATACTCACCCTTGTAGTTCTTTGGGCCAAGAAATTGTCTCATGGCATACTTCAGATTGGTGTCATGTTTCTTTGGATGCTGCCTCCCCAATCTCTTGAAAGGATAGAACGGATACGCTAGTCTCCTTCTCGAAAGGTTCCTGACCTGCTGATAGCAGCATATGTTTCCTTGCAGGAGCGAACTGCTCTTACCACTGGCGGCCGGGCGAAACATTGCTGTACTGATAGTATATTTGGCTATATGTGGTGTGGACCCTCTCTGTTCAAAAGTTTATACTTTCTTTTTGACTATCTTGGTCTCAATTGTCCAACTATTCACTTATTCGTGATCCTCGTTGTTTGAAGTGAAAAAGTCAAGTATAAGGCCCATCGATAAAAAGTGACAAGAAGTAAGAGCTAAAGAAATGCTTAAGATATGTAAAGAAACTATGTATATGAATTACAAAAACTATCAACAGTTCAGATGCTTGTCTTCCGTTTACCAAGTGACATCTTTTTGCTCATGATCTTGATCAATTCTGGCTGTAGATCGTAGATTATACTCCTTAGTTGCTGGCTATTACCCATCACAGATAAATAGTCTTCCATTCTACTCACAACAGTCTCTATTTTCATGCTGAATGATCCTGTGCTAGAGGGGTTTAAAAGAATATCAAATAGTGGATTCCAAATATCATGATTCCAGTATCTTTTTATCGTGCCTCTAATTCTGTAAGTACCCGAATTAGTATTATCTATCTCTATGGTTTTACCGAATAACATACAATACACTATACTAGCAAGACCATAATAGTCTGCTTCAAAACTCCATGGATCTCCTTTCCTCATAGCTGGACAATCTTGCATGTCTGTAGTCCAATCTGCAATAAATTTGGTATTCTTATCAAAGAGCTTCATATCAAACGATCGGCCAAAATCAATCAAGTATATACCTTTCTTGTGCCAGCCATTACCACCATGCTTATCATAGTTCCCTAGAAGACCATCACTAAATCTAATCATACAATTATCTGGTTTGAGATCCCCGTGTATTATACCGACATCATGTAATCTTAACACAATTTTGATCAACTCCAATGACAAAAAGATACACAAACATTCATCAACTGAGTTGCTAGACTTTTCACCATAATAATTCACAAGATCAAGAATAGTACCCTGGTCTGCAAAATTTAAAACCAAATAACTTTCATCTAGAAAAAAGTGCAAAGAATATGCACTTATCACAGAGTCAAGTATTTTATCACCTTGTAAACGGTTTTCAATCTGTTTTAGGATATAGTATTCCCAAGAACTCGATGGTGTCTCTACTTTCAGTGCTCTTATATCACCTCTATCGGACTCTGCAAGGTAAACAGTAGCATAACCACCTTGACCCAATTCACCTACTATACAATATAGTTCGTCGGCCTTTTTAAATTCTAGTATCTGTCTTTTGTTCTCTATCTTAGAGGCTTTATGCATTTTCTTTAGATGTGAGCTCATTTTCAAATTTTGGTTGTATGAATAAAAAGTGGAATATGTAGATAATGGTGGCTGTATGTTAGTAAGCAAGGACAGTCGAAATTTCTTTGAGGTTGGATGGTTAATTATTTGCTTGTATTCCGGTATTTCCTTTCCCTGTGAGTTTGATTCTTTCGGAATTGGTTGTGAAATAAATGGTGAACTTTGAGATGGTATTACAGAGGATGGCTTGTCTTCATATATCTTAATTTTATTCCTTGGCAGCAATGTACGTGCAGTCTCTTTTATGGGTGTCATAAACTCCGGTAGTTTACTTTTATTGGGTATCGCTCTAATAGGCGAACGGACATTGCTATTAGAAATTTCTCCTACATCAGTCCGAATGATGTTAGGTTTTGCTTCTGTTAAATCATCGAGATTCTTAGCAGTAAATCCCTCTGTGAAATTTTCATATTGGCTAAATTTACTTGTAGTATCTTCTTTTTCTCCTAAACCATTAAAATCTTCGTAATTTTGATTGAACATGGAATAAACTTCATTCATAGCATTCTTTGAGAACATTGTTACAGTCGGCGACGATGGCGCGCCATACTGTTTACTAGTCATACCTGGCATGGGCGCCTCTTTCAAAGGTAATATTGATGTTGAAACATCTATTTTAGTTTTAACTGGCGAATCCACTTCGTATTTTGTATCTACATCCTTGTTTTCAGTGTTTAGACCAGGTATTGGAGGTTGGGTAGAAGGTAAGCCAGTAATTTTATCAGAAAGTATATTTCTGCGCTTGATATCAGCTTTAGAATTAGTCACAGATAAATCAAGGTTTCTTTTTACACGATCCTGTTTCTTTCTTAATATATCCCTAGAAATAGAACTCTTTGCAAGGATTTCTTCTATGCAATATTCTTGTGAATCATCCGGAAACAATAGCTTGAAATTACAAACTATCTTTTGAGGCTTTTTACCTTTCATTTCAACAACTTTGAGAACTTGGCTCTTATTTGATTTACTGTTTTTTTCTGGTGATTCACTATCATGAAAGATAGGTATCTTGGGTTTAGATTGAGGTATCAGATCATCATTATCATTCTGTTCTTCATTTAAAGTTTTACCTGTATTATCGTTTTTATTGTCCAAGTTTGTAACATCTTCTTTTCTTATCTGTCGGAGAGGAATGGGACTCAAGTTCGAGGAGTCATAGTTAATAATAAACGTGGGTATTCGGTACGTGTTCATAAATTGAATATACATGTTATTATTATCATTTGTAGTCCCATATTTCAAGGCATACTGTTCATAACTTGCAATAATTCTTTGTGTAGGAAAAGCGTTATTGTCCTTACCTAACCGTAGAATGGCTACCGATTCTTCACCTTTATTTATTGACGCTAAACATTCCGCTAATTGTTCATAAAATAGAGCCAATCGCACAGCGATTTTTTTATGATAAAGAAAGCATAATATATTTATTTTCTCATCAATGAACTCCTTGTATACCATGTTCATGTAACTAATCCATACTCTCAACAATCTGGGATCATTCTTGAAGATTTCCAGATCCAAGAAGTACAAAAGGCATCTCTCCATAACATCCTGTAATACTTGACTACAGGAAATACCTTGACCTTCATTCTGGCAATGTTTCAAATGCTTAATGTATTCTAGATAGAGCTGCAGCGGATCATCCAGATTCTCTAGATCCTCATAGAGTAAATTTTCATAGTGCTTCCGCACATCTTCGAGATTGGGCGTGGCTTGAGGCTTCGCCACCGCCCAGCTGTCAAAGACCATTGTACATTTATCCGTATTCTTAACTTTCTATTAATTCCCAAGGACTACAACTGATCTACGCATGTCAGTAATACCATCTTTTGTAGTTTTTTATTATGATGCTCATCGCAACGAAAGGTTGTGTGTCCTACATATCGTGCGAACGCGTAACAAGGCTACAATTTCAGGTACAGAGTATGTAATAAAATAGAAGGATAAGCAATTTAAACCAGACAATTGGTATCCAAATGAATTGATTTATATAGCTAGAACTGTACAATGCTAATCAACATAGTTATGGACACTTATTTTAGCAATAAAAGACCTATATTAAGCATGACAAAATTGTCCTCCATCATAGAGCTTCTATTCGAATTGTCATTTTATCAATAACAAGAACTTCTTATGGTTCTATAGTGTAGTGGTTATCACTTTCGGTTTTGATCCGAACAACCCCGGTTCGAATCCGGGTAGGACCTATTATTTTTTGACGTGTTTTGACACAAAAAAATTGGCTTCATAATGAGCTTTCTGTAATCTTTATCGATACAGGCGGCTGCAAACTAGTACATTCATAACAATTTGTAACCTTCACTTGCTAGCCCAATGTTCTACCGCCGTATATTCAGTAGTTTATCGATTTTTTTGTGACAGTTTTGCAACTTTATGTTAATTACTGAAATATTTATTTCTATTAATTTTGTAACTGGAAGTATCTATAAGCAGTTGCTTCCGATTGTGTTTCTTTACCTTGAAGCTTTTATTCTAACTAGTTCATCAAGTGATAGCAAGCTCATTAATTTGTGTTAAACTAAAGTTACCCATATTGAGGATAAGTGAAGTTCAAAATCGAGAGAATAATAATTATATAACAATTTATCGAATCAACTAATAAATCAAAGGCATAAATACAGAAAATAGTAAAGTACCTAGAGATAACTAAAGAAACATTAACAAACTCTAAAATTTGCGTAAGAGACAGAAAAAATGTCTACTTTAATGCTTGCAGATATATTGAAGCAAGTATCGTTGAACAACAGGAAGTTACCAGAGAATAATTTACCTGGCATCGAGAAGAAACCTAGAAGAATTGTTTCCGATGCGTCTTCAAGATCAGAAACTTTAGAGATAGTTGATATTAGGACCGAAAACTTGGGTACAAATGTACAAAAAAACATTGCTCTATTTGTTGGAAATTTGGCAGAAGAGATTACAAGTGAAAGGCTTACTGAAATGTTTAAAGTATACAAATCATTTATTTCGGCTAAGGTTTGTACAAACGCCGATGATAATAGATCACTAGGACACGGATACATCAATTTTGGTAACAAAGAAGACGCAGAAAGAGCCACAGAAGATTTTAATTATAATAAAATAATGGGAAAAGAAATTCGAATAATGCCCAGCATTAGAGACTCGGTATACAGGAAGAATTTTGGCACCAACATATTCTTCTCTAATTTACCATTACAAAAAGAGAAATTAACACATCGTATGTTCTATGATATATTTCGTAAATACGGTAAAGTGTTATCAGTTAAATTGGACTCAAGCAAAAATATCGGATTTGTTTATTTCGAAGACGATACCATCGCTAGAAATGTTATTAAAGAATTTAACAACAAAGAGTTCCTCGGCAACATCATATCCTGTGGCCTACATTTTGATAAAGAATTGAGGAAGAAACCAAATTTTGATAAACAGATATCCAAGTTAGACGACGATATTATAATTGAAAAGGAAAAGGAAATCTTCGACAGTAATAAAGTGGAAATAAAGATTGATAAAGATAAAGTAGCTATAATACAACCTAATGGTATATTCATAAAAAATCTTCCATTAGATACTAATAATAATGAAATTTTAACCATTTTCAGTGAAGTTGGCCCTATCAAATCTGTTTTCTTATCACCATTAAATGAGAGTCGCGAATACCTCTGGGCTTTTGTAACCTATAAGGATAAAGCATCAGTAGAGAAAGCAATTAGTTTATTTAATGGGAAGGCCATCGGGAACAGAAATGTTTTTGTTACCCATGCTTACTCTAAATATAATATCCCAACTCCCAAACCGATACTGTTTTTAAGCAATTTAAGCCCTATTTGTGACCGTAAGTTCTTGAAGCAGATCATGAATCAATTAAGCGTCAAACCTGAAGATATTAAGGTTCACCAATCTGAAAATCCCGAACATGTTACTTCAACAGGTACCATACAATTTAAGACTCAAGATGATTTAGATAAAGCCAAAAAATTCCTAAATAATAAGCTGGTTAGTGGATCCATAATATACGCCACCACTCGTAAAAGTAAAAAGAACCAAGAACAAACTAATTACCGGGAATTTTGTCAAATTTTACCCAATTCGCCATTTACTTATAAAAATTATGGTGATTATTGCTCAACTAATATACATGACCCATCTACTCACGATAAGATACATTTTATGCATGCAAAGAAATTAAAAAATTATGAAGTACAGACCAACAAATTACCATACAATGGTTGTCAAGACAAGAAAGCAACTCAACTGTTTAAGAACGGCAGAGGTGCAATCCCTGCTAAAGAATTACTTTTGCAACAGATAAAAGATAAAATTGACAATTTGAAATATCCATTTGCAACAAGGCCCGAAAATCTAAAATCCTTAGCCGATTACATATTTATTGTTTTCTGGAACCGTAATGGACAGAGCTTATCTCAATTCTTGCTTCTACAGAATAGCTCTAAGGAGTATGCAGAAATGCTGAAACATCAAATTGAAACAGCCGCAAGCACGCTGGGTTTTGGTAGATAAATATAAAAGCATTCTGGGTCAAAATGGAAAGTACTTGATACAATTCAAGATTCGATTTGCAATTTTTGTATATTCACACTTTGTATAAATTTTCTATTATCCTGGCTATTAGAATAAAAGTTTTAATGAACGCGAATACAATTAAATACAGTATAACCAGTATGCCTGATAACAATGTTATGTATATGTCAAATTATTACGATAATTATTGATTAAAGATGAAGTTTATTAAGGTTAACATAAAGAAAAATACAACTCACGATAAAAGTGCTACAACTTGTCATTTATAAATTCAACATGATGTAACTTGCTCAAAAACCTTAAAATATTGATACAGTTTGCTATTTTAGCATGCTATTACCGTGAGGGTTGAATTCGGTGAAGAATAGATACCCTGCCGTTTTGAGTATATAACCCAATTGTACAGAACATATACTATTCCAGAATCAAAAATAAAATTTAAGAGACTATACCAGTTCGACATAGTTAGCTGGGAAAATACCTTCTCTGCCATTGACCTTACCAGTCCACCAATCATTCTGTGAGTCAGACTTCTTGATGATAGTAATAACGTCACCCTTTCTGAATGACAAATCGCCAGCTTCTTCTCCAGCAAAGCTGTACAATGCTACAGCTTTAGGAGCACCAGAAGAGGCATCTCTTCTTGGTGGTTCATCAGCTGGTCTGCTATTCGATCTACCATTGTTTGTGGCGCCGGGGGATATCCTTGATTTTGAGAACCTGTTAGACAAATCATCAACATCGCGCCTGCTGTCACCATGTCTACGACTGTCGCCTCTATAATCATCATCATAATCGTCATCATAGTATGAACTTCTCTGGTTTCTGGCACTCGAAGCACCACCTCTACGATGATTAGCATAGTAATCCTTGGCTCCTGAAGGGTCATCAAAATCATCATCAAAATCATCATCATCTCTATACTTGTCTCTCCTTGATCCGCGACTGCCTATACGATCATAGCGATCATCATCGTTTCTTCTGTCACGTCTTGCTGCACCAGATCTACTGTATCTAGAAGTATCATCCGAAGTGAATGAACTAGGGATATCATCATAGTAGTCATCGTCATAGTCACTGTCTTCGTAATCATCCCCTGATGACCTATAGTTAAAGGCTCTAGACTCTAACACTCTGAAAAGCGGGTCTACTGATGGTGGTGGTCTAATTCTGCCAGACAATATCATCTTAGTGGTACAGTTGTTACCATAAAATTTACGGTTAGCCTCTCTTCTCTCCAGGATGACAGAACCTTCCAAGGACACACCTGCAAACAGACCTTTACTCTTGGAGTATGCAAACACTGCTGACACACCTCCTGCTGAGGCAGAGGCTGCTGCCTCCGCATTTCTACCCAATGGACCAGCTGAGACAGAGATGTTACCACCAAGAGTGATAGTACCAAACTCTGAGAACGACCTCACTGCGTCCGGTGTATTCAAGATAAAAACAAAATCAGTAAGCTCTACACCCACCAAACCACCAGCACCAGCACCGGCCATACCAATGGCACTTGGTGCAGACCAGGACCCGTCCCTCAGACGGGCCACAATGACACCTGACCCAGCTCTACCTGAGAACAGGAACCCAGCTTTCAACACTGTAATAATAGCCAAACCCTTGGCATTCTTAAGCACATGTGGTGGAATAACTTGGTCAGCACCAAACACTTGGTTGGGTTTCACAAAACTTGCCAGAATCTTGGCAGCTTTCTTAGTCTCACTGTGCAGACTTCTAGGAATTGGATTATTGATACCCATGATCTTTTATACTGTTGGCACCTTGTATCAGTAAGCCTATGTTGGCAATGCTAGTTACTAAAATCAAATTAATACCACTTCAAAATATAAAGGACTACTCTATATAATCGTTAAATGATTGAAAAAGGGAACTTGACGTCAAATGGACTTGCCACTTTTCTGTTAATCGAGGAATCGGAAGGCTGGGTACTTTTGCTTCAATCCAACGATTATCAGGAGTGGGATTCCAAATTTACAGGAACGGATCCTTAATGGACTTGAGGAATTTGAGTGAAAACAAGAAAGCCTCGACGAGGATGACTTCTCACATGATGTCACTGGGGGCCCATGCATGATTAAACAGAGCAAATGAGCAATTTTAGACCAATCCTATTGAATTTAGTTATTTACCATATATAGTTTATGATAGGTATTTAGTATTCAATATGCATATGTGTTTTCCTTTATAACTTCAAGCTCTTTAATTGAGCGAGCACAGCGGACTTTGCAGTACCACCAATGGCATCTCTTCTCTCCACGCTCATCTCGAAGTTGAAAGTCTCGTAAAGGTCTTGCTCGAAACGAGGATCGATGTTCTTGAATTGCTCTAAGGATAGTTTGTCTATACCGGACAAGTTCTCCTTTTCGGCCAGGGCGACACATTGTCCGGATATGCTGTGTGTCTCTCTGAATGGAACACCCTTTCTAACCAAGTAATCTGCCAGGTCGGTGGCCAGCATGTCCATGGTCAACGCGTTCTCCATCTTCTCCTTGTTGACAATTAGAGTAGAGATAACACCATCTGCTATCAGGATGGAGTGTTCTACGGTGGTTAGACAGTCAAACAATGGCTCTTTGTCCTCTTGCATATCCTTGTCGTATGTAGATGGGATACCTTTCAAACTCATTAGGAACCCACTCAATTCACCAAACACTCTACCAGATTTACCTCTCAATAGTTCCAAGGAGTCGGCGTTCTTCTTCTGTGGCATCAACGAGGAGCCTGTGGAGTATGCGTCACTCAGCTTGATGAAGCCAAACTCAGCAGTAGAGTATATGATCAAATCTTCAGAGAAACGAGAGACGTGGTTCATGAACAATGTGGCCCAGAACATCAATTCTACCACAAAGTCTCTATCAGAAACAGCTACCAGAGAGTTACCAATCACACCGTTAAATCCAAGTCCTTCGGCCAAGAATTGTCTGTCAATACCATATGGATGACCCGCAAGAGCTCCCGAACCCAATGGTGACTTGTTCAATCTCTCTGCAATTTGTTCCAGTCTCTTAAGGTCTTCTGTGAAATATGTAGCATAGGAGCTTAACCAATGTGCCCATCTGATCGGTTGAGCTCTCTGTAGATGTGTGTAACCAGGCATCAGGATATCTATCTCCTTCTCAGCTCTGTTAACTAAAACATTAATCAAGGATTTCATCGCAGGGAAGATCTTTTCATTTAAAATCTCACGACAGTATATTCTCATATCCGTGACAACTTGGTCGTTTCTTGATCTACCGGTGTGAACTTTACCAGCTATTTCACGGCCGATTAGTTCACCCAATCTTCTCTCATTAGCAGTGTGGATGTCCTCATCACTCTCATGACGGACAAACTTGCCCTCATCCCATTCATTCTCGATGTCCTTAAGACCAGAGTGAATCTTTGCCAATTCGCTCTCTGTGATTAGACCCAATTTAGTTAGACCAGCGGTGTAAACTTTTGTGCCTTCCAAATCGGCCTTGTACATTCTATAATCGTATGGTAAAGAGGCATTGTAAAGTTGCATTAGTGGGTCAGTCTGCCCTGTAAATCTACCACCCCAAAGTTTTGTTTTAGCTTGACCTGACATTGTATTAGTTGTATAGTATATGGCGTATGTTGTTATGCAATATTTAGCAAGTTGCTAGTAGTGAATGCTTAACCTATTTAGTTGTTATCGTTAAGTATACTGATAAGTTAAAAGGACAAACTATTGACATCGAGTATACCTCGAGAAACTAGCTGGTTTATATACTTTTCGCTAGCACAATATGACACCTATAGCTCATCTCGCCTTATTCTACCACAATCACTGATAAGTTCGCCTTATCCTGCCGTTAAGTTAAACTTTCGCTACCGGATGCCTGATATGGCCAAAGGATGATTTAGACATTCGCCTGTTACTTCCACAAATGCTGACCTCAATCCCTCCCGACAAGCATTTATCAGTCATCAAGATCCTCTGCACGGCACTTTCTAAGAACCAAAATTTTTTGTACCGGCTCCACCTTCCGTTTCCGTACACTCTGCAGCTGGCTCTCCATTTTCGGTATGATTTGGCGAGATAAGTATTTATCGTATCACATTATACATTACGAATGTTGTACTTAAGTGCATACATAAGCATTGGTATAGTCATGTTTTCGAGTCATAGTCTAATAATTTATGGGCATGAATATTACGAAACGTGCGTTTTGTAGTCTTCCATTTTTATATTGGGGGCTATAAATAGGTAGTTGTGCAAATTTAAAACTGTTTCCAGAAACTATTTTCAGAAACAGATGCCATATCTTCTTTTACCAGTTTCACGGAACCATCGGAAGTTTCTTCTAAGTGGTACAGGGCCTCAATCTTAATCGTATTGGTAATGTAGTCTAGCGCCTGTTTGTAGCAAGTACCAACGTGTGATACGGCATGGGCGTCATCACTTAATACAAACCGTGAACCACAGTATTGTTTCGCCAACTCACATATCTCAGGGCCAGGGTAAGGTTCACAGAGGCCTTTTCTGAATCCTGCAGTGTTTATCTCGATGGCACCACCATATGAGTCGATAGCTTTTAAGTTTCTGATAATCTTCTCCCTGAGAATTGGAAAGGTTTTCACTAGTGAAATGGATGTTATTGGAACAAAATCCACCTGCGGGTCATCGCTGCAGTCACCTGTGGCGGGATGAACAAACATCTCATCCGGCAGCAGTAATTTATACAAATCAAAGTGCCCGATAATGATCGGTTGCAGCTCCGTTATCATCGCATGCTGCATATCAAAATAAGATGACAGAAATTTAACAATGTTCTTATCGCAGGAATCGAAGGCTTCGTTCCATGAGTGTGGGTCAAAATCGATCGGTATACCCCTAATATGGTGAATCGATCCCACGGTAAATTTCAAATCGTCTCCATATGTCCTCAGCAAATACTTACTGTACTCAATGTGCTCAACGTCACAACACTCAAGCTCACACCCAACAAGAAACTTAGTCTTGCAATCACCACCGCTATACTTGGCACGTATGCTCCGGCTGTGCTCCAAATAGCTGAGAAATTTCTCCTTAAGCACTTTCAATCCAAGCTCGCCAATATTAGGGTCGGGACTCATATCCTCTTGCCGCTCCTCAGGGTACAGATACTTGCTATTCACCCGGGGCATGTGCTCAGTTAGGCAATATGTGTGGAAGCGCATCGCTACAGCCTGAGCGACAATATCATCAAGACGATCCACTCCATGCGCCACATAGTCTCCCGAATGCGAATGATGTGAATGCATTATCCTAGTCTACCTGTTTATACTGTTCCTGTTCGGGTCCCCAGCAATCATTAGATCATAAGTCTTAACGTTTCGCAGCAATACCATATTAAACTCAACTTTATATGAGCTGATTTTTAAGGAACGGCTGACTCTGAACCAAAAACTGAGCTTCGCACTTTGCTTTCTGTGACTCAACTTGGCAGTAGCACTAAATCCACCGTAGAAACCATGAAAAAAGAAAGAGAAATAAAACGCAAAAAAATACTACTGGACGAGTTGGGAATCGAACCCAAGACCTCTCCCATGCTAAGGGAGCGCGCTACCAACTACGCCACACGCCCATAATAATTTAATGACTTTTAGAAACGGTAGTATAAACTATACTGGTATGTATTTTATCACATGACCATATATAAGTGTACAGTGGCATGCCACTGTGGTTCTTCCACCCATTACATTCGATATACTTTATGATGGATACACTCCATTAGCTATACCAAATTACCGTCAAAAATTCTGACAGAAATTACCATATATGTGGTGTATAATATACTATGTATTTTCCTAGTTTAAGGAAAATATTAGAAAGAAACGCCTTCCTATTTACAGTAGACACTGACTAAAAGATACTAAAATGTAAAACAAAACACTTTATTCAGTGTTTTAGACTGTTGGACGCAAGAGAAGTTCTTACTACACTTCGAGACTCTTTTTTGTGCACTAAGCACATCCTAGAATCTGGCTATGCTTCGCGTTGCCTGATACACTTATCAGAATTTCATTGCGATTCCTAATGTAACGAATAACAGTATAGAAAAGAAACAAAACTCTTGATGTTTCTAAAATCAAATCAAATAACAGATAAATGTTCAATTTGCTATGGAACTGCGTATGCTACTTTTGCATTAAAATTAAAACCACAAATTGGCATTCACCTGAAACTTTTTTAGTGTGGAATTTAGAACAAAACGTAAACTTAGAAATAAAAGTATTCGGAAGGTCAATGTTTCACTATCCATCTTATAAATTGTTAGAGAAGGGTTAGCTGAAACTCATATTAGGTTTTGCTACTATTGGATTCAAGGTTGCACTAGATTACTAGCTTCTCATGGCTGTCAATCATGTTAGAAGCAAATCAAGTAATGGCAAAAGGCTAGTACAATCGAAGCTGAATATCAATAACGAGACCATTCTGAAATGCCCCAAATGCGAGATGAAATACTCACCGAATTCGATAGACGATGTAGCAACACATAAGAAATACCATGACTTGCATATCAATGGCAGAAATTGGTCACAAACTTGGGGCATTCCAATTCATGATACCACTTCCAGCACTATAATAGCAACTCCATCTTCCTCACCTTTCAAAACGGGTAAAAGTGTGAATAATAAGAACAATGAAAGAATTGTAATGATACAAGAGAATAAACCTGCCGAGGTGAAGGCAATGCTTGAGATTATGGACATTGTAAATCAAGAGCTGAATGCCCCGCAGGATGAGAATAATTTCTGGCGTAAACCAAATGCTGAGCATCAGGGCAAAGCCATTGTCTACATCAAGGATAAAAAGGCTGTGGGAGCAATTACTGTGGAGGTGCTTAAACAGCACAAGTGTAGGTGGATGATATATGAGACAAGGACTTTAGTTGAACATGTTAGGCCTCAATTCACACTGGGGATATCTCGTATTTGGGTTTGTAGAGCGCAAAGAGGTAAAGGAATAGCTGAAAAGCTTCTAGATGCGGCCAGAATATCAGCAATCCCTGGACAGAATGTCGATAAAATGAAACTGGCCTGGAGCCAACCATCTGACAGTGGCGGGAGATTAGCTAAGAAATATAACGGCGTAAAACATAAGTCAGGCCATATCCTGATACCCTGTTATCTATGAGGTCTTGATTATTATCACCTCTATCGAAATATATACTCATTAACGTAAAATGGGTATTATTTGATTATTTGATTATATAACGAATGCATATTTAATTAGAAGTTATTTGAAAACGCGATTTGATGCCAGTAAGAACGATTTTATACTTAAGTAGACATCTTTGATCCTAATATCGTTAGCCTCACCTTTTAACTGTACCACTGGCCTTTCTTACACCACCAGCAGCACTGACATTCCTTCTTCCTGATGCGACTCTTCTATTCTTTGGTAACAATTGCTTCAATAGACCTTCTTCATCACTTTCTGTTGTTTGCCTTGTGATTCTGTTTTGAGAAGAGGAATTTTGATAATTGCTAGTCATGGAATCATCATCCGAATTGTTGTCCACTACCATATTGTTGTGCTGTGTTTTGCTATTAGACTTGCCATTTTTACTAATTTGTTCTATGGTATTCGTTCCATTCTGACCTTTTCTTGGTTGACCTGGTGAATGCTGTGGGACAGCAGTCTTGTAAGCTGTTTCGGTCGGCTTCATATCATTTTGTCTTTCATATTTAGATCCTCTAGCAGGCGTCATTTCAATATCCCGTACCTCATCATTGCTATTGACTCTGTTATTACTTGTGATATCGGAAGAGCGCTTGCCTTCCTTTAATCTTTTCTTTTGTAGTCTATACTCTTCCACACTCACTAAAGGATATAAGCCGCCTATTATCTCGCTTGGCTTGGTGGAGAGTCTCATGGTATACTTCCATTCTCTAAAATCGTTTTGATGTAGATACAACCAATGTTGCTGAGGCCCCACAACCATACCAGGTCTAATAAATCTCAAAAATCCGATACATTCATTAGCTGTGAATCCATAAGTATATATTAAATGTGCACCAATTAAGCAACCTGTCCTCCCAAGACCAGCTTTACAATGCACAGCTATTTTACCACCTCTTCTTATTATAGTTTCTGCAGCACCTACAAAATTCTTAACAATTGACATATCTGGGCATGTACCATCCTCAAAAATAAGATCGAGGTGCTGAATTCCGACGTCCTCAAAATGCTTCTTATTATATAGATGAGAATTCAATCTTACGACTAAGTGGACATTATTGTTTGCAAAGAAATTTAATACACTTCTGAAAGGCTGATTTAGGTGTGACTTAGGAGTCAGGGTACCAGAGGATAAAACCTTAGGATCCTCCTGAGGGGATGCAAATGCAATGAAATCTGGTGTTAGAACATTGAAATCACCATTTTCAACATGCTCGTAACGTTCATAAGTCTCTAGATTAAATGAATGTAGATCGATCAATCCCTTTTCCTTAGCTCTCCACACACCATACACAACATCTTGAATAGTAATTTCAAAGTCGGCGTTAGAGTAACCTGCATCTCTGAAAGGCATAAATGGTGGATCAACTTGGGCTAATGGTTGCAAAACTTGATGTGGTGTCCAACCTTGCACTAAGATCATGTAACAACACAACAGACATGCAGAGTTAGCTCTCTGCCTGGTCGAGGCGGAGGAGTAGAACACAACTGCTTTCTGTGCGTTTTCTGGATCATTCAAAATTTCATGAAATATAACTGCGAAACGGTACAAGTGACCGATATTCATGGGACCAAAGTCCAAATGAAAGCTATTATAAAAGATCGAGTCCTCGATGGTGAAAAAGACAATCTCATCAGTGGCTTCCGGGGTATAATCATATGCACCGAGGTAAACCCGACCTCGCAGGAATTCAATCGTATTGTCTAAATATATACTTCTGCGCATGTCTAATTTGTGCCTTTTGCTTCTACTTCCTAATATCCTACCTTAGTTAGCCCTGCTGAACTGTATAAAATGCAATTGCAACTTCAGACCTGAGACAAACTCCTTCAATAATTGATCTTTTAAACCGCCGGAATTCAAAAAATCAAATCAATTCCTTGGATTCAAGTAATGGATGCTCGATTCAGTGATGTTGGTGCTTGATCAAACGCCGAGTTCAGAGAGTTTACCATCAATTTGAAACAATACCTACTACACCTTGGATCGTTATATTGAAAAATTTCGAAATTTTAGGATTTTTTTCATGAATTTCGACTATCGTGCGGACTCTTCTGAGAAAAAGCGGATCATATTTACCAGTTTCCATATTAAGAAAACATATTATTATCATAATATAGTCGATGATATGAAGCAATGAATATCTATGATTTGAATATTAAATGTATAAAAGCTAGCTACAGCACATGCTATTTTAATGTAGTTCGTATCTCGGGCAACAGTAATGCCCTTAAAATTGAAATATTGAATTTCTGAGTCGTGCCACTGTAAAAGTAAATGATACTAAAAGTTAGTTTTAGTTTTTGTGTAGTATTCAAACTATCATCTTGTGAACAATTCTCTTGACATATGCCCTGGGGGTCCTCTTTAGCAATTCCTTATAACGATCTCTTAGTTCTATTAATCGTTTTTCCTCATTACTATAAGAAAGATTGATGGAAGTGTTTGATTTTTCATCCGAACTATGCCTATCGTTGGCATACTCTTTCAACTTCGTCTCAACCTCAATCAGTTTTTGATTATACTTAAGCCATACTGCAGAAGACCTTACACAGCATGCTAATAGTAACGCAAAGCTAAAGCAACACCCAGCAAATATTTGTGTATGCAGGTATGGATTGCTCTTATGTTCTGGCTGTGTCAGCGCTTGGGCTATTACCTCAGGTAGCAGTAACAAAGGTGCTCCCAAATAATTCACACAGGCCCACGCTGGTAAAAAATCTACTGGTCCGGCCATATCAGCAATTAACACAGTACTCATAACGTTAGCGACACCAACACAGGAACCTGTCATAATAGAAAAAAATAGTAGTTGAACAAAAGTGTGCGAGGGTATCCAAAATGCAAACAAGTATATGGCAAGTAGAGTTGTTAGCGAGATTGTGACGTTCGTTCTTCCAAACCTGTCACCGGCTAGACCCATCAAAGGGCGACCAATGGCCTGGGAACCATTCAATACAGCAGTAAGAGTTGATGCATCATGTGCAGATAGTCCTTTTGCTATTGAGTAGGGTGAAAGTGTGAATATCATTAAATTATAGCCGAATAGTGCAAAGGCAAACCACACAGCAATCAATAACACAATGGGTCTCTTTAGAATTTTTACACTAAACATGGTATGAAATTCTTTCCTTATAGCCTTGAAGTTCTTTAGACCAATAGGCTTTATGGGCTTACGCTCACGAATCAGCATCGTAGCCACAACAACAGTAGTGGAACAACTAATTCCCAATATACGAAGTGCCCACCGAGTATTGCCGGTATTTTGTATCATTTTATTCGCTGCTAAGCCATAAGTAACCCCGCCGGCACCCGTTCCAAGCAGGGATATACCCAAAGCCACGGCTCTTCTTTTCAAGAACCAACCTGGCAACACCACTGTGCTTGGAACAAATATGAATGAAATTCCGAAACCAATGAGGACACCCTGTGTTAGGTATAATTGCCATATTTTCTTGGTAAAGGATGCAAGGATAAACCCAGCTAGCAACAGTGCATCTCCAAAGAGCATTGTTGGCTTCATACCTATAATCCTCATAATGACCATTACGAAGGGAGACATACCTTGCCCCAACGCTACAGTAAAACCGGCAATCAAGGCGTAGTCATACTTGGTTGCGTGTGGGTACGTATCGTTATTGAGATAGAAACCAAGAAATACACCAAATCCAGAGTTACAGCCCCAGGTAGAGAACATCACCAAGAACACACAGAAGCAACATATCCAACCGTAACCCCCATCCGGAGGGAGGTCTATTTGGCCAGTGGACTTATTCGTGAAGACTTTCTTTATAGTAGGTACGCGCTCAAGCTGTTCACCTTCTGTGGTCTGTGCCATCGACATTATGGACTCTACATTAGAAGATGTGTCCGAGGCAAGCTGGGATACTTGTTCTGATTTGTGCTGTTGTTCGTCCACATCTTCCATGGTTTCTTGCATGTTAAATGCGTCTGCAACATCAAAGCGTGACTCGAGAATGCGGTTCCGCTGGTCGTCAAGCAATTGCTCATCGTCTAGTTGATTTACATCCTCTCTGGGGTCTTCAAGGTCAGGTGTGGTGCTACTTTTCTTCACGCCGACACCCACGCTCTTGTCCCCGGTAAGTACCCGCCACAGACCATCAGTTACTGCTTTCCTCAGTTGTGTATCCTTTTCCACCTCGGGACCCATGCTCTTGAGACTCCTGAGACTCCTGAGACTCCTGAGGCTGTCGGGACAGGAAGACAAGGACTCTACAGAGGAAACCATTTTTGTCGCTTGTTCACAGTGCTGCACATTCAAATAACAAACAACTACAAGATGAACTATTGCGAAATATATATGTGTATTGTGTATTGTGAATTATCTGTTGTGGATCAGAGTCGAGATGAGCATAGCAATGTGTCAACGAAAGTGCCAAGTTCATCCGTTGCTTCTTATATTAGTCGATAAAAGTGGGCAGAAGAGCAAACGGATGAAGCACTCAGAACCTGCCGTACCACATTTTTTTAAACACCTTAGCCGAAAGCCAATTCATCGACAATCGACAAGGGAAGGGTCCACAGACAAGAACGCAGAATGGATCGTAAAATGGAGGGGTACGCACTCTTGTTCACTCTTGATTAGAATATGTGCCAGTAACCCCTCAGAAAGTACTGCAGGGCACCCAACAATGAGCAAAACAATTTCAACATTTTAAAGCATAAAGACTATGATCGTACGGATAGATCTCTGCGGAAAAAACAAGAGAGAAAACCAGGTGGGAGACTTGGGGGGGGGAGGAGACCAAGGAAACAACGTAGAGAAGCCTACTGCATTACTCCTAGAACAGCTAGTAGCAATGGAGACAAATTGAGTAAAAAGCTTCGATTCATCTTACGTTGGGGTGGTCTCAGATGTGTACGCTACATTGTCAGTCAATTTCAGTTAAGTGGAAATTCAATCGATTCTTATGTAATCTTATTCATTACTTCTCCAATGTACGAGGAACCCACTGCTCTTCAGAGACTCGAAGTGCAACCGTCGTAGTCAAGACCCTTTTTCAAATGACATACGTCATTTGTTGTTCATTAAGCCATACCAGAATGCCCCAGAACCGCCAGTGCAAACGGAGTAGTAACGTGGAGAAGTAACGTTTTGTGTCAAAGCAACACAGGAAGAGGAGACAATGCAGCTGTGAAGTCGAAGTCGGCGGGTCGTACACCCTGCGGGGCTTTCACTCCAAGGCCTGCAGCAAAAATTAGCTTTTCTTCTGCAGAGAACACGGAATCGAGAGAAGACACTGTTGCACTTTTGGGCTAAGAAGACTGTGCAAGGCATCCCCTTCCAGCGCGATGATAAGGAACGAGACATACCAGCCGGTTGCAATTCTGTGGAGTGCCCTACCCCTCACTTCCAATCGTTTAGTCCAGGGAAAGCAATGAAAAGTGTAGATCGTTATTTGTCTAAATAGAAATGATGAATAGGTATGGATGGGGTGCTATAATGCTATTCAAGTTATCTACTCTATATGATTAGTTTCTTGGTCATTCTCTTGAAGTAAGCTGATGTGGTTTTGCTGAGGAGGGCGTCGTACTCCTCTTTCTGGTGTAAGGCGTCCAGCGCACCGTCCTCTTTGATCTCACGCAGAAGCTCCCTTCTCTTGCCCTCGTATTTGAGCCTAACGGAGTACTCCCTCAGCATCAATGCTAGCAAAAGCGCTGCTGTGAAGCAGCACCCCGCGAATATTTGCGTGTGCAAGTATGGGTTGCTCTTGTGCTCTGGGACAGTCAATGCCTGCGCAATCACTTCCGCAACGAGACACAACGGGGAGCCTATGTAGCATACGAAGGCCCAGGCTGGAAGAAACTCCTCGGGACCCACCATGTCAGCAATTAACACTGTGTTCATGACATTTGCGACACCGACACAGGATCCCACGCATATTGAAAAGAATATCATTTGTAGGAATGTGTGGGCTGGGATCCAGAACCCGAAGACGAACACCATCAAGAGTGTGGTCATAGTGATGGTGACATTAGTCCGACCAAATCGATCTCCTGCAAGCCCCATCGTCGGACGCCCGACCGACTGGGCAGCGTTCAGGATTGCCGTTAGCGCAGAGGCATTGTGAGCTGTCATGCCCCTTGCAATGGCATAGGGAGACATCGTAAACACCATGATAATATAACCTAGTAGTGCTAAACTAAACCACGTAGCAATTAACAGCACAAATGGCTTCTTGACCAAGTCGATTGTAAACATGACCTTAAATTGCTCAACAATGGCTTTCCAAGATCTGATACCCACGGGTTTCTTAGGCACACGCTCCTTGATCAATACAGTCGCGACAATATTACTAACTGTACAAGTTATTGCCAATACTCGTAACGCCAGATGCGTATTACCACGGCTTTGGATCATTTTATTAGCAGCAAGACCATACACCATACCACCAAGACCAGTCCCCAGTAAGGATAACCCAACAGCAACTGCTCTACGTTTCAGAAACCAACCAGCTAGAACAACAGTTGCTGGAACACACACTATTGCAATAGACGCTCCAGACATTACACCCTGAGTCAAGTACAACTGCCATATCTTGGTACTAAACGATGCTAGAAGGAAACCGGCAAGCAAAAGTGCATTGCCAAAAAGCATAGTGGGCTTCATACCAATAACTCTCATCATGACCATGACAAAAGGGGAGGCACCTTGACCGAGAGCAACCGTAAGCCCAGCGATCAGCGCATAATCGTATTTTGTAGCACCGGGATAGGTATCGTTGTTCAAGTAAAAACCCAAGAACACACCAAACCCAGAGTTACATCCCCATGTAGAAAACATTGCTAAGAAAACACAAAACACACAAACCCAGCCATAGCCTCCATCCGGTGGAAGATCCAATTGGCCTGTAGATTTGTTAGTGAAAACTTTCTTTATAGTAGGTACGCGCTCAATGGGGATGCTGTCTTCAGACTGGTAGGCTGATTTTATACTCTCATCATCACCGGAGTACCGCCTGTTCCTTATCTGGACATTTTCTTTATCTTGCATAGACTGCCTTGTGTCCACAAGCCGCAGTGCATCAGCCAGGTCAAACCTCGATACCAGTAGTCTGTCATCTTCTTCATCATAGTCCACAGCTTTCTCATCTGCTTGCTTCAAGTCTTTTACTTCACTCTCATGTGGGGATTGATCTCTTACATGCAGCACATCAACTATACTGGTACCATCATTAGTCAAAGCACGCCATACACCTTCCTTAGAGTCGCTTAGAGTTCTCGTTCTTGTGTTACCGTTATGCAGCTTGTACTGGTCAGCGTCACGCCCATCACGAGTATAACTTCTAACCTCCAGCGAGGAACGCTCATAAGAACTGTCCACAGAGACACTAGATGCACAAGAACCTTCCTCTACCATTACTGTAGTACAGACGTATATGAATTGCCTAATATCTAAACAAGTGTTGGTTGGACAAGTAGAGAGATTATTGTAGCTTGGCTTGTATTTTTTAAAGTTAAAATAGGCTACAAGAAATATACTCTTGAGATAATATATAGCCTACTATATATACGCCTGCAAGCAGCGTCCACATTGCATATTGGGCATCGGAAATCCGATTATAAGTCTTTTTTTTTTGAGCAATGGCACATAGTAGTCCCCATTGAGTGGCCTGAACTTACAGTAGCAATGGGGGAATAATGCTCTCTAGTGACTAATTTCAGGATGTATAATAAGAAACAATCCACCACAGAGATCGGAGAGCCTTCAATTGGGCTCCTCCAATTTCCTTTCTTTTTATCAATGAACTTTAGAAGCTTTTAGAAGTTAGCAGTACATTAGTGAAGAGTGAAGAGTCATAAAGAGAGCTGAAGGATAAAAAGAAAGGTAGACAGCAAAAACAAAAGATTTTCATTACAATTTGACCTCCATGGAGAGAACTGCACTGCCTAAAGTCTCGGAGAGACCAGTTTCGACCAAGGAATGTGTCAATATGGGTGACCGTTTCTCGAGAAGTCAAGAGTAGCACATAACGATAGGTTTAGGGCCCTAGTCCCGGCACCGGTACAATGTGGTGGGAGTGTAAGGGTCTATACATTATACCAAGTTGATAGGATAGAACCAATAGTGCCAGTATTATATTTAGAACAGGCTCTTGAACGGGCCGTTTTACGGCTTCATGTCGATGGAGTCAAGCTTTTACTCCTTCACTTGATGTATCTGGTGAAGCCATAGAACAACAAAACACATTGTATAGAAAATGAACTGCATTGATATGACTGCTCTTACAAACCACATTCCCCATGTATACTGCTTCTTTACTCATGTATTTCTTATGCTTCAGTTTGAATATACAACTTACCTAGTCAGAGCCACTTGCACACTTGGAATTCTTACTATTATTAGTGTCACGTGACTTTACTGACTATTATCAGCAAATAATGGATAACTCCCTCTTCCAAGAACCATCTGGCATCATCTCAATGGTATGTCTTGTAGATGACCTAGTACAGAAATCAATTGACATCATTCTATGTACCTACCTATCTATCTTGCCGACTATCATCAAGTCGGTTTGTAACTTGAGATAGTTATCGGAGAGAGGGTCACCTATAATAGTGGCATTTGCGTAACAAGAACACGGCGACTATCATTTCCTTTGCCAGTTTATTCTGACAGACATCCAAGAAGTTTTGCAGTTTACTTGTGTTGTATTCACATTAGCTGATAAGAGCTGAATGTTCAACACGGCCATTAGAAGAGCACCACAACAGCTTTAAGCCATTTTTTTATGGATGGAACAAATAAGGTCATTACAGGATAGGATTTTGTATCTACCGGATAATAGAGATGAAGATACTGGTGAGGTAACATACGGCATTGTATCAGATGCGGTGACATTGTCGTGTGCTTGTGTGGTTTCTGCCAAATTGTGCAACCAGAACTTGAAAGCATGTCCCGTTTGTGAAAAAGTCGACATCTATGTTATTGGTCCATGCAAACCGCTAAGACTACTTTATCAAGAACTGCAAAGGATCAAGAGAGATAGTTCAAAACATATTCTCACTGAATTTAAGGATATAGACCAAGCCGCTACAGTTTTACATGACAATGACAATACTACGAATGATAATAACAATGATGATGACATAAGTCATACTAACAGCAACATGAATACGAATGAAATTGATAGTCTTTTACCTCCTATAACTAAGAACCTTGAATTTTTTTCCATGATGGAGGATCAACCAATAGCTGACACAAGCAATAACAATATATCATTTCCGGTCATAAGTTCTAATACTGGAGACCAATCACTCTCTGATATACCAACTGCTTCACTTCTCTCTGATACCAAAAATAGTAGTAGTGATGACAATAATACTCAATCTTTGATGCATTTGTTTCACACAGTTGCGATTCGTGTTAACAACAAATACCAGGATAATGATAAGACTCTGTCTGGAGCAATTGGCCCTACGAAAGATAAATTACGTTATGATCTACCGTTTAGTTCCTTGAAAGAGGAAGAGGATGATTTCCGAGCCTTAGATAATGCTTCAAATACTAGAACTGTCCCAATATCACTTGAGAACAATTCGTCTAATTTCAGTTCTACAAATCTTGCCAACGAGGGAAATAATCAATATTTACAGTTTTCATCGCTGTCTGCAAGTAAGGCCAACGATTCACAAACAAATTTGGACCACATATTATCAGGAAATTCAGCAATATCGGTTGACGAGAAGAGGGAATTATACTATGCTAAGTGCTTCCCAATGTATAGGAAAAGATTTCAATTTAACACTCACTCAAAGTTTAATTTTATCAAATCCAATACTTCATCCTTCATTAATACAGCTATATCACCAGATTGCACTAAGTTTGCATTGATTACGGATTCTAAATGGGAGGTATATTCCATGCCAACTAGGGAGGATAGGCATTTAAATACACCACAGCTGTTATTTTGTGGCAAATCGAACGGCCAATATGGTTCAAATTACAAGGAGCTGAAAAGAAGTGCAAACAAGAAGCTGGATCATTCAAACTCCCATCAGTCATTTTGTAGATTATCAAACGACCTGCTAGTGATATCTGGATCTAATAATCAGTTTAGAGTTTACAATTTAAATGGCAATGGTGAATATATTCACTCATACAAGTCTTCATTTCCAATTCGATGTATTGATATAGACCCAGCTTCACAGATCATTGCTTATGGGATAACAGGGAAAGATAGAAACACAGGTGCAGAACAGGCATTGATAGCATTTCACCAAATTAGTAAAAATAAAGTTACAACTGAAACTGAATTTTCAGAACCTGTTACAGTAACTCTACCTTATCGTGATCCAATAAACTCCATCCAACTATCGAATGACGGTAAATTCATCTCATGTTCCACAGCACTGGAGTCCCGTTTCCTTATAATATCAGTTGAAAGACCAAAGGAACCGAGACTGTTAATGAAGAGTCTGAGAACGATTGATTCATCTATGGAATCAGAAGGTATTACAGATACGAAGCTTTTCCCAGGTAATCCTAACATTATGTGTGTAACGTCATGCGCTTTCAATTCACCTCCAATTGTGATCAACACAAGGATCAACAATAAGAAGAATGGTATAAGAACTGTTGCACAACCTAGTATGATAATGAGAATCAGTGAGTTGGGATCACAAATACACAAATGTGAAATATCTCCACGTAATGATTCCATTGCATTTTTAGACAAAAATGGTTCTGTATACGTGATGTCAACTCCTGCAATGATGGACAATGAGAAAAGAAGAGTTGCTTTAGTTGATATAGTAGCTAACTCTCACCGAGTTTACGAGTCTGCATCATTTCGGTTCAGTCCCGATGGCCATCAACTGTTTATCATCGATAGGAAAGGAATCTTATACATTGAAGACTTCGCTGCCGGCCAGCCTCAAGATCTAGACGTTACCAAATGTAAACAAATCGACTAATACGCTTTCATTAAACGAAATGCATTCTCTACAGTATTAAACCCAAACTAATTGTAATACTAGTATTATATAGGTATGTAATAATGACTATGAATTCGCAAGACCATATGTATAGTTTACTCCGGGTAACAAATATCAGAAAATTTCAGCTGAAAAAAAGTGCGATGAGCTGACAATATAAGCTCATCAATATTGGTCAGTCTAGAAGTATATACGATCCGATACCTACAAATAAGTATATTTCTCAACTGCAACTTTACTAGATAAAATATAATCATTACTTGTAAGCATATTATTATTGGAACGCCTATTATATTCGAAGATTTAAGAGCCTTATAACGAATAAACTTCAAATGGATAAAGCCCAGGATTTCATCAACAACAACCTTTTAACCAAGTGTTTCAATGACCCAAAAAATGAAATAGACGAAAGCAGACTGCTCGATACACTTATGTTGCTGCCGACAGATGGTGGATCTTCATCGCGCATTAAAAAGATCATAGAGAAACGGACCAGACTACATGACACGAAGGTGAAGAATAAAGTACCGAATTCAGAACCTATAGATTATGACAAATACAAGCAAGCTAATTACAAAAAGATTAATAAAAGGTCTAAACAGTCACTTAAGGATTTCATAATCAAATCCAAACTAAGTGTTAATAAAGCCAAAAAGATAGCCCATGAGAAGAATATTACAAAAAAAGCTGACTTGTTTAAATACCTAGAGACCAATGATCCCGAGCTTTATAAAGATCTGCCTAAATATGATAAATTCAGTCCTCTATTTTCTGAACTTTGGATTAGCTATATACAAGAATTGCTAAACATATCATACCCATGCCAGAGTACAGAATTCAAAGCAAATGGCATGCAAATTTTGACAAAGTTGTCAATGGCAGATTATAATGGTGCCGCCCTAAGAGTCACAAAGAGCAAAAATCATAATACGGTAGGAATAGAAGGTATTGTTGTTTGGGACGCACAAAAGAATTTTATAATGATTACTAGTGGCTCTCTTGTGGATGAGATCAAGATAATACCAAAGAAAGGGACCCTCTTCGACTTTGAAATTCCTTTAAATGATGAACAAGCCTTACAATATAGCATTCTTGGTGATAGATTCAAATATAGAAGTGTCGATAGGGCTGGCAGAAAATTCAAGACCAGAAGATGCGATGATTTGCTCTTTTATGTATTTGATAGCTGATATAATCATATTTTTAGTTTAGCTCCATTCGAAATATAATCCGCATATGCATTTTTTTTTAGAAACTCTCAAGTGGCAATCTCTCCATTATTGTTGGCCATCTCCTCAGTTTTCTCTGAATTGTTCCCATTAGCGTCAACATTTAATTTATCAGTGCCTTCTTCATTTTTTTCATCAGCGGTCATATCAACCAAACCTCTTTTAATCTCATCTCTAATGGCCGGATCATTCAGAGCCTCACCTACAAACTTTTCAACATCCACACCAAATTCAGAGTCCTTTATCTTGGCGTAGTTGTTCTTTATTAGTTGACCTTCTAGCATTGCACTTGTCGAGCCCCTGTTCTTGAAAACAATCTCTTCATCTTCATTTACTAGCTGTCGCACAACATCAGAAACCGACAACTTGAGTGCCTCTTGTATAGTCTTTGAGTCACCACCGCTCTCTATTGTCTTCGCCAATATTTCTTGCTTTAGCTTATCGAAATGTCCTTCTTTCTTAAATCTTTCCGTCAGATCGCGAGCTGGATCCTGCTTTACTGTCCTCCTATCCATTACACACCAATTGATTCTCTTACAGGTTATATTATTGCTACATCAACGAACAGAACTTCCAAATCTACTGTAAAATTGCAACTTTGGCTCTAATTCTGTATTTTTTCAAGTTATTGTTGCGATGAGCTTGCTCATCGCAAATGCCAGTAGATGAAAAATTGTTAATAGCAAACCCATATATTATGCAAATGAGTAGAAAGAATTGTAATCCAACAACAATAATTCATCTTCTTATCTATTTTTTAATCTGGTAAGAATTATTGAAGCTCAGAAATGGGTGGTAAAGGCTATTTACTATCATGAAGATTAAGCAAGATAATGCTATACTAGAATCATCGCAACTGTTGGAATTAAAGACATCGATCGCTCGACTCAGTGAATCTTTGATTAATGGAACATGTATTTCTATTACTCAGGATGATATACAGGCAGCCCGAACTATAGACAACATAATTGAAGACTCTATAATACAAGGTGATGAGTACTTATGCAGAATCGCTAGAAAACAGTTGAAGAAGCTTGTTGAGAAATGGATAAAGGCAAATTTTACCAAGTCAAAGTTGAGAAAGAATTCAATAAATGTGTTTGATCGTTACAATGGTGTTTGTGATCTTCTGTACTCAACCATCAAGAAGCTCAAACCATGGAATCATCTGAATATGTTTTTACTCCCATACTATTCAATGGACAGCCTGGCTGCCGTTCCAATGGCTCACTTAATCATATGCAAATCAATATTTAAGAACTGCTTTGAGACTGAAACATTAACTGTGAAGGGTGTGTTTATCATAAAAAACATACTACAATATTGCGATGTTACCGATTCTGATCGGAATGCTATCATTGAACTTGGCATATTACGTCTCGAGGATATATTAGAATCAGAAGGTGAAGATCAGGACTATTTTACCGAGTATGAATCGACTATGCAACTAGGCCGTTTAATGAGTGAAAATGTCTATAAATATTATTTCAAGAAGGGTAATGCTCTTATGGTGGAAAACTTTCAAAAGATTCTTGACAAGTCTAAGTTTGAGCATATCAAATTGCAAGTGTTAGAAACTTTGTACAATGATTCTTCTAAGAAATACTTTATTTTGGATACATTAGCAAAGTATATATGCTCTGATCCATTAGCAGAAAACATATCAGTCGTGCTAAAAAGATACATTACGATGTCCGCAAATTATTACCGTATTGATTCCCACAACCTAATGAGTGCACTGAAAGATACAATAAAAAAAGAAATACTCGAAACCTATAAAAATAGAGACTATGAATTCTATGATGCTGTTCAAAAATTCTGTGAGAAGATGATCAAAATGAAGAATGAAGGCAATATCAACTTAGCGCCATCATCAAGAGCCCAACATAACTTCTTTGCTAGTGAAAATGATATGCTTTACTGGAAGAACTTGTTTCACAGAATTGCCGAACCTCTATCTGATCCAAAGATATTCACAGAACGTATATTAATGCCAAAGCTAGTACGACAGATTGCCTTTGACACATTAGTTGACAGAATGCCGTTTTCTAAGAAATATCCGGCAGAAAACCTATTTCTAGAAGTCATATGTGAAATAGAACCACATTGCAGACATTTCACAAATCTAATATCAAGAGCAGTAGATAATGCTAATATCTTAAACCATTGCACGGAAACGATGCTATTTCTACCATTGGTATTTCCAGAATCTTCAAGAGAATCCCTCAGCATATCAAATATGAGGAATGATGTACCGTGTTGGCCAAGTATGGAATTGGCAAACTTCTGGCAAGAAAAAGTAGTGCAAAAACAGAATGAAGGAAAGACACTAAAACCTTGTTTTTCTATGCATACATTTTTGATTGAAACTCCCATCAGTATGCATGACGGTAGAAAATTAAATCTAGTATGCAATATGTATGTGGCAAGTATTATCTGTTTGTTCAATGATACTAGTGAATTATCCGTTAACGAAATTGTTGATACACTGAAGACCTGGAATTATGAACTCGATATTAACCGATTGACTTTAACATTAAAGAGAATGGTTCAGCAACAGATTTTGATTGTGCTACCCAATAGGAAATTCTCAATTAACTATAAACCGTTATTATCTAAAAGACAACAAAAACTTGGCTACCTTAAAATCAATTGACAATGATACTAATCAAAAGTTTATTACGATTTATATTACATAATATTTAAAACCTTGTCAGATGAGATGATTATCTAAAAAGCATTACTAAACCGATACGAAAAACATAGTTAGTCGGCGGTTACAATCATTCCTCGGCTTCAAATGCCTGATCAGTCACGTCTAGTAAGACTTCCATTGCTTTTATTTGATAGTTGACATCATTCCTATCTTCATCATTAGGAGCTATAATGGTTGGGCCCCATATTATACATAGTGATTTCGTATTCATCCTGTTCGTAGGTTCATGTTCCAAGACCCGTTTTAAATGAAACAATAATGCCCTCAACGTCCAGTATTGGGCATCCGGTAATTTATACAGTAACCCGTGCATGTAGTTTTTCCTTGTAGTTGGATCCTCAATTGCTACACATGTCTTAACTTCAGCTGTTATATCTCTAGGAAGCAGAGCATCAGGTAAAGATGCAAAAAAAGTTTTTAGTAATGAACCAACCAGATATATATCAGAATCTGAATGATTTCTTGGAGGTAAAATCATTGATACATTAGCTGGATCTTTGTCTATTTCATCCTTTAGTTTGCTCACATCTAATACGTTGGCAGATTTTCTATATATTCCCTCCAAATCTAACCCGTATGTATCAATGACATAAATACTTTGGCGTACAATAGCTGGAACCATATCATTTTCGAATTCAATCAAATCTTCAAGTGGTACACCAAAGGATTTGAAATTCTTGGAAACACCTGGTGGCATCGAACTACCAGTTTGAATATGGGAGATAGGTCTATCAGTCTCACTGCCACTCATGGAAATTGTAGTCGATAAACTTGGTACTATTTTTGCCCTAGGGCCTGGATCCAAAGTTGAGAATTGTGAGTTCATGGAATTTGATGGGATACGCTCTTTTTCCATGACATTCGAAGGCAATGATGGCAGTGACTGGTCTCTACTAGTATTCTGGTATTTTATGTTCCCAGAACTAGACGAAGTAGGCGCTGTTGATACTGAGCTTACACCGAGCTCTGTAAATGTACCTGATTTTGTCATAGATGGTGTGCTTGGGGATGAATCGAAAGGTGTGTCATTGTGCGTTGACAGAATACGTTTTGGTATCGAATTCCTGGATGGATCAACAGCAAATTTTGGTGGTTTTTTAGGGCCACTGAAATTTCTTTGGGAGCTTTGACTCTTCTTCATTGATGGATGTTTGGAATACTCAACTGGGATCAAATTCCTATTTACTAACATTGAATTCTTACCAGATTGATTATATTTCTTCAAGAACTGATACAAATCTCTCTCGTTGCTAACTGAGGCTGCAAGAGACTTCATCGATTTCGAAGAGTCCAATGGACTAACAGTTATACCTGTGTTCAATATTAAGTTCTCAGTCCATATAGTGTACTTTTGTAATTGAATGGCCAATGCAGTATCCATTTCGAGGATCATATCTTTCAATTCTCTTACAATTTTTGGTCTTTCCTTGGTAATAAAAGTATTTCTCAAAGAAGTAGAATGATCGACTTTTTGTTTGTATTCTAAGTCCTGCGCATCGATTTTCCGTAGCAATTCTTCTTCTTGCTCTTTATTAGTCTTAGAACCTCTAAGAGTCAGTTTGGTCTTAGAAGGATCAGTCATTCTCAACTTGTCCCAATCCTGACACAACGAGTTATAACGAGCCTGTGCCTTTTCTGCACTATGGATTGCATCAGTGACTTCCTTCTCAAGTCTTCTGCTATTCTCTTTACAGCTTTTCCTTAACTTAGTCATAGTGAATAGAAGTGCTGTCAGCTCATCGTACATTTTCTGTAGTGCTTTCACGTAGCTTGATTTGACTTGGCTCATCTTACCATCATAGGAAAGCACTTCATGCATGATACGGTTTAGAGACGAGTTGCTGCTGGGCGTCGTGTTAAAGAAATGCTTATATTGCTTTGCCAATTCATTGGTGTGCTCCTCTTCAAATATATACTTCTTGCGCACAAACTTGGTAAATTCCTCGCAGATCAGCAAAGACTGCTTCAACCTCGTCAACAAAGCATTGATGGCAACATCAGAGTTCATAACATGCTTTATATCCTCACTTTCAAACAGGTAGTCCAGGTTCTCCTCCCTTTTCACTTGCGCTGATCCGGGCTGACTTATAGTAGAATCAGTGTTCCGCGAACCATTCATCGACCCATAGGAGCCCTCAGCGGGCCGCGCCACAGTAGAGTCGGAGTCCATAGCAGAGTGTCTAGAGAATTCGTCAGACACTGGGCTAACCACATCCCCTGAGTACATATCAGACGTCGGCATCTCTTATACTCCTTTTAAATCCTGCCAAATTTCCTGGTATTCGCAATATCTCCCCTGTTTCTCGCGGGGCAAAGCCAATAAAATACCTCCTGATAATACTAACAAACCTCGGTCAGCGTGGTTTGGCTTCTTGTTGGCTGTGAGACCCAGGATCAAGTTCCATCCAGTACTGTTTGATTGATGGCAATTCTTTTGAAATTTAGCTGTTCTGCGAAAATAACGCGTCCAGGAAATCGAAAATGCGATGAGCTTTGGGTTACATAGGAGACTTGCCCAAATATATTGCTTTACAGAGTTATGTAATATGTATTTATGCCACTGGCTTCAATGCGTACATCCGCACAGGGTACAGCTCCTTTGGCAGGCCCTTCTGTCTGTCTGTAGCGATGAGTTTCAGGCCGCTTTGCTCGAATATCTGTTTGAACTTTGTGTCTGACCTGGTGACGGAGGAGTCTGTGTCGTCGAAGTCGTCTGTGTCCGTTGGTGTATTGTTCTCCTTGACTATGATGGTCCCGTTCGGTTGCAGGCCCTCTACACACCTCCTGAAGAACTTGACCAGCTCCTCGTCGGGCAAGTGGCCCACACACCACTGGCACCATATCAGCCAGTACTTGCCCTTCTCGGGCACAAAGTCCTGCATGCCCAGCGCATATATCTCACCTATCTTGCCCTCCTGTCTCAGAGGCTCCAGCTCCTGGTGCATCTGCGCCACAAAGGGCTCGACGGGCTCGACAAGGTCAACCACATCGCAATGCTTGTGCAGCATGGTCTTGGTAACCCTGCCGATACCAGCACCCACATCACACCCAACTCTCTTGTACCCGGGCTCGACAACCATCCTCGACTTCAGCTTCCTCAGGAAGTGGTTCGACCCCAGCACATCCATCACAGGCACCACTGTGCCCTCGCCGTAACCACCCAGCACACCGTCCACCGTGGGCGGGATGCTCGTCCAGTAGTCAATAGCATCGCCATAGTCTATCAGCTCGTCAGGTTTCTCCATCCTTTCAGTGTCCTGTGTAGGCCATCTCTAATGTCTACTTGATCCAAACTGAAAAATTTTTCAATGCTCATACATTTTATAGCTTGCTATAGAAAATGTACATCGGAATATTTAAGAGTTAGACTAATCTCCAGGGCCACAAACCACAACGCTAGAACGTGTGGGCTATATACTTTGTTCTTGTGCGCTTGTGCCGGCCCCCCTCAAGCGGTGGGCTTCCAATTGCTCTTGAGCTATGTCCTATTTGGCAACAATCACCTGGAGTAGACCCAGTCCACCAGCGCCCGTACTTCCTTGTTCCACAGGTCCTTCATGGTCTCTGAGTTGTACCGCAGCACCAGCTGCTTGTGGTCCACTGGCACACGCTCCACCCGCTCACCGCTCACCTTGTAGTCGTAGTCGAACTGGTCGCCGTACTTCTCCTTGCTGAACACCAGGCTAGGCTTGCGGTCTATGACCCGCTGCACCTCGTCGCCTACCTGCTTCCACACAGACCGCTTGTAATGGTACCCGTCCCGGTCGATGAAGTAGTAGTAGCACGACGTCGCTACCACTCCGCTCACCAGCGTGAACGATCCCAGCTTCGCTATCTTGCTCATTGTTTCCAACTCTTATGCTGAACTTAGCCCCCTACAAAAAACGCTTATCAATGTCTTATCAGTCGCCAAAATCAGTCGCCAGATCAGTTGACAGATCAGTTGACAGTGCTGCCTATATGCCAGATAACCCAGCCCTCAGCACTATCGCTTTCCTTTAAAGAAGTCAGTCCCGTCTTGACTTCTCTGCATTCTTTCGTTGTTGATTGGCTTGGGAAAGCGATGACTCTTGTGAGAGCGATGAGCTATATAAAGAGCCAGGTAGTGCCGGTGTGGGAGTAGTTGGGCCATCAGGAAGGATAAAGAAACAATGATGTTGCTACGTGCCGCTAGAGTGCCCGTGTTGGGCAGACGCTTTCTTTCCCAGCAACAATTGATCTCGAAGCATGTGCAAGAGGTGGACCCCGAGATGTTCCGCATCCTCAGCGATGAGAGGAGCAGACAGAAGCACTCTGTCACGCTGATCCCTTCTGAGAACTTCACGTCGAAGGCCGTCATGGACCTGCTGGGCTCTGAGATGCAGAACAAGTACTCCGAGGGCTACCCCGGCGAGAGGTACTACGGTGGTAACCAGTTCATCGATAAAGCTGAGTCGCTGTGCCAGGCCCGTGCCCTGGACCTGTATGGCCTTGACCCTGAGAAGTGGGGGGTCAATGTGCAGGCCCTGAGCGGTGCCCCTGCCAACCTGTACGCTTACTCCGCGGTCATGGAGGTCGGCGACCGTCTGATGGGTCTCGACTTGCCCCACGGTGGGCACTTGTCTCACGGATACCAATTGCCTTCCGGAACTAAGATCTCCTACATCTCAAAGTACTTCAACACCATGCCATACCACGTCAACACCGAGACCGGTATCATTGACTATGACACTTTGGCCATGACCTCTAAGCTGTTCAGACCAAAGGTCATCGTCGCAGGTACGTCCGCATACTCGAGGAAGCTGGACTACGCTAGGTTCAGAAAGATCGCCGACGGCTGCGGTGCCTACTTGCTGAGCGACATGGCCCACATCTCCGGTCTGGTGGCCGCCAATGTCATAGACTCCCCATTCGAGCACTCCGACATAGTCACCACCACCACCCACAAATCCCTAAGAGGCCCCCGTGGTGCTATGATATTCTACAGAAAGGGTATCAAGAAAGTCAACAAGAAGACTGGCAAGGAGACCCCATTCACTTTCGACAAGACCATCAACTTCTCAGTGTTCCCAGGCCACCAAGGTGGCCCACACAACCACACCATTTCTGCATTGGCTGTGGCATTAAAGCAAGCAAAGACCCCCGAGTTCGTCGAGTACCAGAAGCAAGTGGTCTCCAACGCAAAGGCCTTCGGTGACGAGCTATTGAAGCGTGGCTTCGAGCTAGTGTCCGGCGGTACCGATAATCACTTGCTTTTGCTAAACCTGTCCAACATGGGCATCGACGGTGCTCGTTTGGAGGCTATCCTGGAGAAGATTAACATCGCCGCAAACAAGAACACCATCCCAGGTGACAAGTCCGCGCTGTTCCCATCAGGTTTGAGAGTAGGTACCCCAGCCATGACTACCAGAGGCTTCCAAGAACAAGACTTCAAGAAGGTCGCTGAGTACATCGACAACGCCGTTAAACTATCCATTGCTCTGAAGTCCCAGGAGTCCGCAGACGCTAAGGACGTCAGATCAAAGCTAAACAGCTTCAAGCAGTTGTGTGACCAGTCTGAACCAGTGCAAAAATTAGCCGAAGAAGTGTCCTCATGGGTAGGCACATTCCCAGTTCCTGGCGAATTGTAGGATTCAAATATTATATGATGTAAAATTAAATAATACTGTAAATCTAAAGAAAAAAACAACACTAATATTATTATTCTTAACGTTACTCAAGAGGAAGAATAATTGTCCTGCTATACTATTACAATTTGCATAAAACCTTGCAGTCTAAGCTTAGCAATTACATGTTGATTGCAATACCGATTTATTATTCAGGTTTACGACATTGTCTGGCTGTTCAACTGCAGCACTCTTCAGCGTGAATTGGTCTGACGGTATACCCTTGACGATATGATCAAATAGCTCCTCTATGCCTTCCCCTGACTTTGCGCTCACGGCCTGAAACTGCTCTTCAACTCTTTGTGGCAAGGTACTACGCTCCTCGTCACTGCACAGGTCCATCTTATTGCCCACAAGTACGATATTTATCCTCTCCCGTCCTTTGTTCTCCACATATGTGTTCAGCTCGTCTATCCATTTGTGTGCCATCGATAGACTCCGCAGGTTACTCACATCAAATACCACAATGGCAACGTCTGTGTTCCTGTAGTACATCGGAGTCAGGGACCTGTACCGCTCCTGCCCAGCGGTATCCCATATCTCCAGCCGCACTTGGTATACGTCTCCGTCTCGTATATACTCCAGGTCTTTGGTCACATACGCCGCCCCAATGGTGGCATTGTTCCGCAGGTACTTCCCAGTGCTGAACCTCGTCACTATCGCAGACTTCCCAACAGCGGACTCCCCCAGCAGCACCACTTTCAAGCTCTTCTGATACACTAATGTTTCACTCATCGCTGGGCCTCTGTACTGCTGTCATCAAAGTTAATACTGAACCTTCGAGCCCTTTCTGCTCCTTATTAACTTGCGATGAGCTTAATGTGTCAGCAAACGAGCTCCCCCACACTATATAACAATTTACATACATTTTGACCAGCAAGAGGAACTACACACTTCCTCAACGCATCCAACAACTACTATACTACATTGGTTTGGCAGTTTCAAGTCAGTGATTGCCTGCCACTTGGTGCCCACCAGCTACCACAGTTGTTGTTACACAACCACACACCGCTGTCATGCAACGCCTTCTTGTAGTCATGCGGTGCCGATAGTAGATACTAAATACTTGCCATGTACTTGTATGAACGCTGCCAAGGTGGCCATTGACAAGGTTGTGCTGTATAGGATCCCTTGTGATTTGTACTTTGCCTTTATAACTTGCATTCTCCATTGTTCAACGCAACGCGAATTTGATGACAATTTATAAGAAGCAGCAGCCATTTTGCTAACAACAACAAAGTCTGCTTTGGATAAGAACCAAGATGTTTTGTTTGGAGGACCAGGTAGTGTTGATTGCGGGTGGGTCCCAGGGTCTTGGTAAGCAGTTTGGCCAGAAGTACTGGGACGAGTCGAGGCACTCAAAGATTATACTGGTGAGCAGGAGCGATGTGAAGTTGCGGAATGCTATCACTGATATTACCGGTGGGAGACAGGAGCCCGTGGAGCTGGTGATGCCTGAGGTTGCCGCTAGTGAGCCTTCTGCGTCTGGCTCCTCCGCTATCAATTTGAGCAAGAGCTCGAACCACGCTGGCTTTGAGAGCGAGCTGCGCAGCAACAGCAACAGGAGTTCCAGCAGTTTGAAGGAGTCCACGAATGTGGTCACACACCTGACCACAAACGCTGCAGACTCACGGATTGTGTACATTGCATGCGATCTGTCGGATCCTGATGCTGTTGAGCGTATGTTTGTGACACTACAGCACAACAACCTTCTCCCCACGCAGGTGCTTGCCTGCGCCGGTGGCTCTATTCCTAAGCTGTTCACTGATTTGACCGCTAAGGAGCTGGAGATGGGTGTGAAGATGAACTACATGACTACACTATTCGTGATCCACAAGGCGGCACAGATGGTACCACAGGCACACTTGATACTGTTCTCGAGTTCCACTGCTTTCTTCCCATTTATCGGCTACTCACAGTATGCCCCAGCCAAGGTGTCTCTGAAGGCACTTACCTCGATCTTACGCCATGAGCTGCCAAACACTAGAATATCGTGTGTATACCCTGGTAACTTCTACAGTGAAGGCTACGTACTCGAAGAGATGAGCAAACCAGACATCACAAAGAGCATAGAGGGCTCTTCTTACCCGATCTCCTGTGAGGAGTGCTGCGACAAGATCGTCTGGTGGCTAAACCGTGGTTACGACGACGTTACTACGGACAGCATTGGCTGGTTCTTGATGAGCTTGGACATGGGCCTGAATAAGCACAACAACAATTCCGCGTACTGGTTCGTACAGTGGCTGATCGGGGTCATTGCTAACTTGTTAGTGGTCCCATTCTACATGGTCTTGTGCTCATACCAGATCAACAAGTGGCACAAGCAGAATAAAAACAAGAACACCTTGCTGTGATCCTTGTCCAAAATCGTAACTGATCTTAACGTATACTGATCTTTATTTCGGAATCATAACAATTTATACAAGTTAATAATTATACATGAACAGAACTGATAATACATAAGTATGGCTAGTAATTTTGCTAAATTGTATCCAACATACAGCATTTAGTAACCCAAGATCGGTATAATCATCACATATAACGGCAGCAAATTTTTCAGAAATCACAAACTTGCGATGCTCATCGCATAAAGCTAGTATTTCAGCAGTAGTTTGTACAACTTGGTCTTTTGAACAGTGTCAATACTACTCATATAGACACCCAAACCAACTAGCGCTATGTCTATGTATACGTGTAACAGCTGTGAGCTGGTGTTTGAGACCAGTGCGTTCCAGAGACAGCACATGAAGACGGACTGGCACCGTTACAACTTGAAGCGTAAAGTCGCTTCATTGCCACCTGTCTCTGAGGACAACTTCAACTCGAAAGTCCAAGTATCGCAAGAACAAGCTGCTGAGGAGGCCTTGAAGAAGGGTAAGAACGAGCAACTGACCAAAAAGGAGATCAGAAGAAGAGAGAAGGAGGCTCTCTTGGAGAAGAAGAAGAAGCTATTGGAAATCGCCAGACAGAACATGTTGGCGAAGATGCAAGAACAAGGTCTGAGCCAACCAGAACCAACAAAGCAGGAACCTGTCGAGGACGTGAAGCCAGAGCCAATAGTGGAAGAAGCCAAGAGCGAAGTAGTTAAAGAAGAGGAAGTCAAGGAAGAAGACCTTACTGAAGAAGAGCTGGCTGAGAGGTTGATGAAGCAGAAGCTAGAGAATAGAGTCGAGATACCGCTGAATCAGTGTTTGTTCTGTACAAAGAAGAGAGAATTTGAAAATTTCGAGGCTAACTTGGATCACATGTTTAGAACTCATGGTTTCTATATTCCTGAACAGAAGTATCTGGTAGATAAAGAAGGTTTGGTAAAGTATATGTCTGAAAAGATCGGTCTTGGTAATGTGTGCATTGTATGTAACTACCAAGGTAGATCTCTAGACGCTGTGCGTGCACACATGCTAGACAAGAGGCATTGCAGGATACCTTATGAATCTGAAGATGAAAGACTAGAAATATCTGAATTCTACGATTTCTCCAAAACATATGAAAGAATTGACAGAGCTAACATTGTTAGTGCTGACAGTGTAAGTGCGAATGATGACGAGTGGGAGGATGTAGATGAGAATGAAGATGCCGAAGAAGAAGAAGGCGAACCACCCAAGGAGTATTTGTACCATGACGGTGTGGAACTTCATTTGCCATCTGGTGTAAAGGTTGGACACAGATCGCTACAGCGTTACTTCAAGCAAGACCTAAGGCCTGAAAAGGAGCTTTCTGAAGGCCAAGGAACATTGGTTGCTGCTGAAACTAGATCATTCCTACCTCAATTTGACAGAGGTACAGTTAGAGTACAACAGCGTGCTTGGAAGACAGAGGTTAGAGACAAGAAGCGTGACGACAAGAGAGCTGCAAAGTTTGTCAACAACCAACCTCATTACAGAGACCAACTGTTACAATAATCGTAAAGCATTTATATTTGGCATTTGGATAAAGAAATCGTTAAAGGACCACATTACTATTTTTTGTTATTTCTACTACTGTTTTTTTTTTATTATTTATCTCTCACATCTTTTTATAAAAAATCGGTAATATTCATTGATCTTAATAAAAATTAAAGCATTTGATATACAAGATACATACAATACTGCTAATCGACACTCTACGTTCCAATCGTAAAAGTCAGTACTGTTTTGCAAATTTAATACAGGCAATCTTATAGAAGTCACCTTCTACTGTGAGCAGGCCGAGTGAAAAATACGCATAAAATCGATAAGCTCGACAATCATAATCATTAAAGAGCACATAAGTACTACCTTGACCGACAATTGTATTTACATACCTGAACAACCTCAAGGGCAGACACTGGAGCTCTAGACTATAAATACTATGCTTAGGTTATTATTTACAAAGAGGCTCCTTTCTAGTTCTGTCGTTCTCAGAAATGAGGCCAAACAAATCAAATCATCCTGCTTAGCAGGGACGCCATTGAGTCTTAATGTTAAGAAGACAGGCAAGGACCCGGTTGCCTTGGAAGATTCAGAGTACCCGGAATGGCTATGGACAGTTCTTGACCAAACGAATACCGCTGCCGCAGCAAAGGCTCCTGTATCAGAGGAAAGTTTAAAGGCCAGAAAGAAGCAAATCAGGCAGTCCAATAGAGAAAAGATAAAACAGAGGAATTTCTTAAACCAGTTGTGAACAACTCTAACTTTATTGCAACACATGGGAATGATTTTCCAGAGTAAATAATAACTCCTTGTATATAACCATAATATAATTGAAATGCATATGAATGAAAATGTGAATTTGCTTTTGAATATTATTAACTATTGACAGATACACATATTTGTATATAGAAATACACTAATATTAGTAAGCTACTTGTGTTTGGAAATCTTTACTGGTGTTCTTAAAAGTCAGTCACTCTACCGTTGAAGGAATAATCACCATGTTTCAGAGGGTCTTGCTTTGGACCACCAATTTCACCAGTCTTTGGGTTAACATCCCCTTCGAATTCAGGAATGGTCTTTGAGAACTCTGGCGAGAATGAACCAATATCGTTCTTGGTCAACATCTCGTTGTTCAAACTCTCCTTCGTGTGGTCACCTTTAATCTTCCTATTATACTCATCGATGGCTTCCTGAGAGTGTGCAATTCTCTGAAGTCTCTCAAACTCTTCTTGTTCTTCCCTTGGAAGTTTTGGTGGACTAGGTATTCTCTCTGTATTTATACATCTAATAGCAACAGGTCTGCTAACTAACACAGAGGACCTTGCCACAGCGGAAAATAAATGTCTATTGTGTCTTAGCATATTCGATTCTCTGTACCCTGCCGTGGTATAGCTCTCGATAAACAATGTTTGCAAGATCAAAACTATTTATAGTTGTTTTAAACTCAACTCATCGAAAAGTCAAATATGATTTCTAATCATCGCAAATGTTCAGGAACAAGAATCAAAGGTGTAATTACAGAAATCGGGACTATCCGTTGATCAAAAGTGATGTCTGACAACTTCTCAATAGACCGTTAACCATAACAATATTGACAACTAGATCGGTAGATTGACTATACTTTTGCATGGTTAATGTCTTTGAATAAGAAGTGGTTATTATGCAAAGTTGAGATTTATGACCTTATAAAAATTGCTTAAATAGAAAAACTGCTACACAGACATAACATATTATATAATGCTCATATACTCATTCTTACACCCTCTAGCAGCTCATCAATAATGATCTGGCTTCTATCATTGCCTTGAATCGTCTCTAGAATACCAAAACATTGCAAAAGGGTAAGTTTGTCTCGTTCTGTAACTCCACTTTCTTCTTCTTCATTGAATATATACTGCTGGAAACTCTTTCTGGCGCCGTCATTGCTATGGATAAAATTTTGGTAATAAGGTAAAATAACAGAGTCCCGAAAACATTTTAACAACATGTAATCGATAGTCAAATAGGAATGCTTTCTTTCATCCTGATTAGTGGAGGAATACCTTGAGAATTTCTTAGTGATTCTTTCAATTGGAAGAAGAACTGAAATGACATCAAAGTACACCTGCTGGTAAAAAACTTGCCATATGACACCGACTCTCTTCAATGCAGTATTCATCGTCTCCTCATTACTGTAATTGAATACAATCTGGTTTTCAAAGATGTACAGTGATGTTGTTAAAAATTCCTCAATCTCTGTAAGAAATTTCTTATGTGAGACTGCTGCTTTCGATTCTGTCTTTATGGTAATGTAGAAATCTAATATACGATTAATATCTTCAATTTTTGCGGGCAGTTGCCAAACTCTTTGCATCTTGAATAACTCAATTATCACACCACAGTATATACCCCATACATTTCCTGCTAATATGTGCAGTTCTTGTGTTGTGAAATTCTTATAATTTGCCTCCAGAGATGGCAAGTTTTTCAGTAGGTCATGAAGCATGGCCACGTTTGCAGAATCCACCATATCGTTACTTATATTGATGGACATAGGTGCGTCATTGGGTAAGTTTGCTACAGAAGGGCTGAACGAGTGAACTGACCTGGAAGAATCCATAAGACCGCCAGCGGCACTATGAATAAATTGTGAAGAAGCTCTATGCTTCCCATAGGAGGAGTGAAGAAACTTGCTAAATGAATTCTGCGCTGCTTCAAGATCGTCATTACCGATGGCTCTATGGTTCTTAGTTGATAGTAGTTTATTAGCAATTTTTCTAAAAGGATTAGACTTGGTCTTTGTGCTGTCGGGACTTTTCAGTAGCTGAGTATTCAAACTGGAAGAACTCTTGTTCGACTTTGTTTTAAACAAACCTGACTTCCTTTCAGCTTTCAATAGTGCGTTGTTATTATCTCTGTTGTTGCTGAATAGTGATATCCTACGCTTCTCTTTACTTTTCCCAGAATGACCACTAAACAGACTATCCTGGTATGGTTCTTCCTCTGTGATCTTAGAGTCATCATTTCTATAATCAAAGGTATCCACTGATGCTGCATTTCTTAGCTTTTGAAATTTAATCTCTTCACTAAAGGAGTCATTTGAGTCTCTCCGCTTGATAGAATTGCTATTTCCTTGAAATATCGATTGAAAGCCAACTTGAGACCACCTGGGTGCAGATCCTATCTCTGTGTTGCCTGATAGTTTGCCTTTAGCATTTGATTCCTCGTCGGGATGTGTCAAGGCCTGCGGTACTATATCCGATGACACATTATACACCCTTGACACATTGCTATGCGGCTCTGAAAGTTGCGAATCTCGGCTCACTGAACTAGTGGCCCTATTTCTCACACTCTGGAATGAAGCTGTAGAAGACAATCCACCTATTCCATACCGACTGAACCTCCCAGAACCTAAATGCTTGGTCTCATTAGACTTCTGATCGCTTTGCGTATCCTGCATATTAAAAATTCTTGAGCTTTCTATGGTACCATCCGAGTTTCTATAGCGGTCCCAATAATACCCTTAAGTTGCCAATTAAGATCAGTAATCCTATTACAAGTTTCCGCTGTTGAACTGCTACCTTAACTGTTATTGACTAACCTAGCTGTTATTCTTGGTGGATCAGAATTGAAAAAATGGCTGTTTGCGGTGAAAAAAAATTATAGCGATGAGCTAAGAGATGACCTATAGTTGTACTACTAAGATTTCCTGTTTCTTTATATATTCTATAATAAATAGTACATATAAATTACTGAATGTGTGCCAGATGTTTGATCCCTTAGACCTATACACCGCGGAACCACCCACTGTGGATGACTCTCTAGTAATAACCGACCATTCTGTCGCAGGCACTGATTGTGACAAGCAATTTGCAAATGATGTCGAGGAGGATGAGGATTACATTGTTGATATATTAGATCTTCCTCCCTGCTCACTTGCACCACCCCAAGTTATTTTAATTGTGCTCATATTGCTAAGACCCAGAGAGCAACTGAATTTTGCGAACAACGATGACAATGAGGAAGATATACCACTGGAGCTAGATAATAATGACGAACCAATGCTCAACGACCTAGTTCAATGGTACACAATTAATTGGCCTCATGAGAAACTGAATACAAAAGACAAATTGCTACGAAATATACCGCGAACCACATCCATAGTTTCTCATGAATCACTATTGAAATTCTACACATCGGTATTGCAGTATTATAGTAAGGCAGAAGCAACAAAAGATAGTAATGAATATGTGAAAAGAATTCTCAAGGAGGTCAGCTTAAGAATAGCCGAGAATTGTGGCAGAACTGCACAACCAGCAATTCAAAGGAAGTTCAGAATCAAAAACCTTGATAAGACAATAATGCTACATGAACCATCGCTTACAGCAGACAATTTAGGCTGGAAAACATGGGGATCATCATTGATATTGGGAGAAATAGTTGTCAGTTATCTCGAAAATTTATCATCCACATTTGAGTCTAACAGAAAGGTACGAACATTAGAATTAGGCGCTGGTACTGGACTAGTCGGTATAGCATGGGCAGCTAAATGGCGGGATAAGTTTTGTAATAGCAAAACAGAAATATATCTTACTGACTTACCTGAAATTGTTGATAATTTGAAAGACAATGTCAAAATAAATAATCTTCAAGATATTGCAACTGCTGATGTTCTGGACTGGACAAATCCTGATACCTTCACAGAGAAGTATGGAAACGAACGATTTGATTACATTGTTATTGCTGATCCTATTTACTCCCCACAACATCCAGAATGGGTAGTTAACATGATAGTAAAATTTTTAGAAGTCAATGGTATCTGTCATCTTGAGATACCGCTTAGAGAAAGATATAGTAAAGAACGCGATTATCTGTGGAGATTACTTGAAGAACATAACCTTGATGTGGTTCATGAAATTTATAGTTCTGGTAAAGATGATTGGGGGAAAGTTGACTATGTCTATAAGATGCTTAAATTTAAAGCCTAATATTACGTATGAAAATTAATTTCGCACAAAGTTAATATAGATCAATAACAATAATGATTAATTGTAGCAATATTTTTCTTTTGCCTAAGAAAAGGATGACTCTATCTTAGTTCCCACATCCTTGGAAGCAAAAGTTCCCATACACTGTGCCTTAGCTTCTGTCAAAGGCTCGTACCATATATGCAGCTGTTCCACATCCCATTCAATCAAATTATTGATAACTTGTAGCCTGAAGTCAAATGTTTCTCTATCCAGTAGTTCTTTAACATCCTTGGATATTAGACTTCCCATTACCTTTGGTAAATGTTGCGCTAAAAATTTAACTGAGTAGTCGTATTGACTCATCTTTTCCAACAGTATCATTTGCTCTAAATATGGCATTGCTAAAATATCTTCCGCTGTTATGTTTTTTTTTATTATGTCAAAGCAATCCGAACTCATACACAAGTTCCTAATAATTGATATTTCACTTGGTCTAACATGTCCTTTTGATTTAATTATGTTCAAATGTTTCTTATAAAGATACTGGGGAGAGATGAAGGACAAAAAGTCAGTGAGATATTCATTGCCATCTTCCATATGTATATAACCATTATCAAGTTTTTCGAACACTACCAAATCATCAAAGTAGGATAGTATCTTGAACATTTTGAACAAATATGACAATGCAAATTGCTCAATATCAGGGAACTCACTTCTATTTTGAAATAAATCTCCAAATAGCATGATTGTATTTTCACAATTTCTAACGCATATGATTTTGCTCGGATTCTGAGATTTCTGGTCTTGAACAATGCTAAATATTGAGGTGAAATATTCGCAGATACTTATAAATACCAAAATATTGTCTTTAACTGCATCCATGATCATTTTTTTTGATATTAGAAACAAAGAATCCCTGAATTCTGTGGATTTCAGGTAGGTAAAGCAGATCTTTAGCAGTTCTAACAGTCTAGTAAAAACCAATGAATTTGGTTCATTATTCTTAACTTCAGATAAAAAATTGTAGTTGTTTTCTAATATCCTTCTTCTGATAAGTTCATCTTGTGCTGTTTTTTTCCATACTTTCTCTATAGAGTTCACTAGGTTAACACTCGAATCTTCATCCAAATATTTCTGCAACAATATATCTATCAAAGTGGTCGAGGCAAACAAGCCACTGGGTTCAGAATACTCAACTACAACACATGCCATAATATTTAACCGTTCTATCGGCGAATTGAGAGCAAGAGCAAGTTCTTCCACAGTGAATAGCTCCAAAATCCTATCAAAAGGATACTTGATAACCATCTGAGACATTAGATCCATCAATTGGTCATAATCAATGTTATAGCTCTCATTTGAAGCCAATATGCTTTTCATTAACTTGATTGTGTCATCCATAACTGCGGTAGGCGTTCCTGTAAAGCTTATAAGAGCTAAATTACATCTCTCGATCAGCTTACTTGATTCAGAGAAAGTGGCGTCAGAACCACCTATTGTTAGAAGACCTGGTAACTTCTCATTGATCTCCAAAAACACTTGCTCCATTTTATCTAATATTAGCTTCTTTTGCAACGTACGATTGTTTATGGTCAATTTGATTAAAAACCTTAAGTACTTGACACATTTATTGAACTTGCGATGAGCTGCCCTTTAATCTTTTTCTTCGGTGGCTGCTATCTCTGATAGTGGCAATAATAGACTCCACAGGAGGCCGATTGAAAGTATTCCAAAACAGTGCTTTCTAGACAATTATTATTGACAATAAGTCATGCGTTACCTGAATATTATGTAAACTATTTATAGGGTAGGGTTTTCAAATAAATAAACACTCATTCCGACATATCAATGGCATGATAATGGTCAAACAGTATCTGAAACTAATCCGATTGATCTCTGTTCTTTTCCAGCTTGACATTATTACCATTGTAAGTATCCTTCTCTTGCTGGTCATCTTCGTTATCATCGTTATTAACAAACTTGAATATGTTTGGAGAAACTGATCTTGAAGTTAAATTCATCTCAGATGGTTCCTTTTTGAGTCTGCTTACACTAGGAGCTATAATCGGAGATGCTAATTTAGAATTTGTATCGGCTTCTGCATGTGTGTTCTCTCGAACCATACTAGCATTTATTTGACTAGTAGAAGCATCATTGAATGAGTTTTCTGGAATTCTTGAATGTTCCAAAGGTGTCGTGGAGTCGCTATTGCCCCACCATGATGATAAGCCAGTAAACATCTTACTGATTAATCCGGGACCTTGCTCTTCGGAAACATTTAGGTGTGTTGTAGTGGAGCTTAACGCTTTCAACACGAGAACGGAACGCGGAGCCAGATCAAGCTCATCTAAAGTCTTCAATTCATCAGAGTCTTGAAATGTAACTCTAGGTATGTTTCTATGGAAGGAGTAAGGAACACTACCGTCAGTTCTGTTACTGTCGACCCATTTCCTCACATCATTTAAAGTATTTTTGGAGTTAAAGGTATGTGTTATAGTCTTACTATCTGTTAACCGGAACATTAGTACACATGTATCAGTATGAAACTTTTGTCTGTCTTTAATATTATCCTTAACTTCTAACGGCAGCTCTTTCTCCTCGGTTGCATTACCATGTTGTGATCTAGCCAACCGCTCGGCCTTATCAGCTCTAACTAGTTTCAATATACGTAGCCTTTCCTCTTCAGCTGCTCTCAGTTGTTTTTCATACTCTTTTCTCTGGATTTGGTTAGACTTTTCTAGTATCTTATCCTTTTCAGTCTTACCGTCAATGTTTTGAGGATCTTTCTTCTTCAATCCACGATCCTCGTTCGAGTGCTGTTCAAGTGGTAATCCGAGCCCAATGAGTAATTTCTTCCAATGACTCAAAGATGGATTATCATCCTGCTTTTGTATGATAAGCACAATCTTACCGTCCCTGATCAAATACAAACTAGGTACAATCACATTAGGAAATATCTGCTCAAACTGCTGGAATTGATCGCTACCACTCGTCAGTTTCAACCACACACCTTTCTCCATTAAACGAGGATACTCATCCGAATGCTCTGCAAGCCAACTGGCCCAGTCTTCGCTGCCATCCTGTGGCTTATTGTACACCACCAGCGTCTTCCGTTCCCGCAGAGACCTGGCTACTGCATCCTCTACATTCAGCCCAAACAACGCATCCATCTTCGTTACAGTATTATACACAAGACAACTATGCCGACCTTCAAGAAGAATCGGGAAAGTAGAGACGAAACCCCAGGTAAACCAGGCCTTTTATATACTTTCACATGCTGGAAGTGTCAAAGGGGACCAGTTTGCTAGTTCTCGTATTGTGTTATATGTATAAGCAAGCGATGAGCCAAACTATAACGGCAAACAACAAGTATAAAGTTCATTAACTGACCGAGAATACACATCTATTCACTAGGATATATGTGCATGACAAGGTAAGAAGTGCATAAGTTGCATGTGTAGGGGAATTGGTTTTGTGGTCTCCATATTTTGGTTATAGTGATGGTGTTTACGCAGGAATCACTACCGGTGATCAAGGATGTAGAGTTGGGTGGAACCATCGGCGAGGGATCATTCGGTTGTGTGCGTAGTGCAAGGTTGAAGTTTGATTCCAGTGTGGTTGTGGCTGTGAAGTTTGTGCATTTACCTACTTGTGCAGAGTCCGGTTTGTCGCAGAAGGACGTCTCTCGAGAAGTTGTCTTGCATTCTAAATGCTCTAAGCATGCAAATGTACTGAGGGTCATTGACTGCAATGTTGGCGGTGAATATTTATGGATAATGCTAGAGATGGCTGATGGGGGTGATTTGTTTGATAAGATTGAGCCCGATGTCGGTGTAGATCCCGATGTAGCCCAATTCTACTTCCAACAATTGATAAGGGCTCTGAACTATCTACACGATGTTGGTGTTGCACATAGAGATATTAAGCCAGAGAATATTTTGCTAGACAAAAAGGGTAACTTAAAATTAGCTGATTTCGGATTAGCTTCTCAGTTCAGGAGGAAAGATGGAACTTTAAGGGTCTCAACAGATCAGCGAGGTTCACCTCCGTATATGGCACCAGAAATCCTTAGCAGCCAAGGCTACTATGCTAACATTACAGATATTTGGTCTGCTGGGGTTCTACTGTTTGTGTTACTTACAGGTGAGATTCCATGGAGTATTCCCGCGAAGGAGGACGATAATTATGAATGGTTTGTTAACAATGAGGGTAAAGTCAGTCTTGGCCCTTGGGAGCGAGTAGAGCTACGACAGATGAATCTGCTGAGGAAAATTCTACAGCCTGATCCCAGCAAGCGAGTGTCTTTGGAAAAGCTTCGACACCACCCTTGGTTAACTTCCAGATCAAAGCTAGCGAACTCTGAAGGATTATGTAACAACCCAGATGTCTTAGCTAAGAAATTACTAGGCAAATTGAGAGTGTCACTGAGTAATGAAACGTATAATAAATTTACACAAGATAATACTTTGTTTGAAACAGGCCCGATGAAATTTAGAGCAACACAACCAGTGGAAGGAGATATTGCTCATTTAGAGCATGACTCGATGAGAACATTAGATGATAAACTAACAGAAAAGGCATTCACTCAGGTAATCACAGATAAAACAAGCGAAACTACAAGCAACTGGGATAATAGGATAAATAGATGGACGCAATATATGAACAAAGAGCAAGCCGTATACCAATTCATTGATGATGATCACCCCTCACAGCACATTAACCAGACTTTAAGATTCTCTCCTAACAAACTAACGAAGTTCTTTACAGTACAAGATATGGATATTGTGCTACCGACTTTAGAAGATGCACTGATATACTCTGGTATTAGAATAAGAGATCACCTTATCGATGTATATGAAAGACTTTGCAAGAGCATGAGTGATCCCAAAGTTTTCCCGTTGATAATTAATATCAAGAGCACAGATAGAAGAGGTGGTATTCTAACAGGTTCAGTTACGATAGATGAGATTGAAGATAAATTTAGATGTATCAATTTTGAGAAACGTACTGGTGACCCATTAGAATGGAGACGGTTGTTCAAACGTATAGCAGTCCTATGCAGAGACATAATTTTGATCCCCAATTAAAGAATTAATAAACGTAGATAGATTTTATTCAGCACATATAGGTAGTAGTTCAATCGATTATTAATATATTCCATCTGGCATTTCGATATATTGTCATTACAGTCACTCTATAAGCTATTTAAATGTCAAAGTTTCTTGAAAACCCGATTAAAGAAATACCACTATGTGTGAATGATGAATAGCCAAGCTGATGGTGGTAGCAGATCTAGTGCTGTTAAGCAATGTCTGATGTTGTGAAGACAGTTATAGGACAGCGACTCGATCTGTACAAGCTTCTTGAGTTGAATTATAAGGACTACAAGGGAAACGATGACGCTGCAACTACGCACTCGCTGAAGAAACAATACAGAAAGTTGTCCTTACGTTACCATCCTGACAAAAATCCTGGCCCTGAGTACATAGATAGGTTCCACTTGTTGAATTTAGCCATAACAGTGCTGGCGGATCCAGCAAAGAAGGCAGAATATGACCAATGGGTAGCGCAGTACCTGTATCCAGACAATGGACTGTCAGAAGCTGAGCAGACAAGAAGAGAAGCGTTAGTTCAAAAACTAAATGCTTCTGAAAGAAAAGTGAGAGAAGATAATCAAGGTGGTAATGTTGCTGATATTGGCAAAATACAAAACTATGGCGAGAAACTGCGAAGGATGGCGCACTTTGGTTTAGGTTTTGGGGATTGGCGCAATTTGGATGAGCATATCTCCAGAGCCACTACAAACACCATAGAAGATGCTACTACTGATAAAGAAGTATGTACTTTAAGAGCTGTATTCGATTTTCAATCAATAGAAAACATCAGTGATCCAAATAACTTGCGGCGGTATATGAATGAAGTCTTTCCAGAATACATGTATGACATAGACGAGATAAGGTACTCATCGAATAATGTTTATGATGGAGAAGAAGACATTGTGGTTTATATAGTTCTGAAGGATCCCATAAAGACTGGCAGACTATACCACCAGATCAAGAGGAACCCACCGGATGCTTTTGTGGAAATCGAACCATACATTTCGCCAAAGCTGTTTGAATCCTTCTCTAAAGAAATCCCACTAAATGACCATGTGAAGAACCTCTTGAGAGGTGTACCAGAAGTGATTGATCTTGACTAACCATGCATTGCTTACTGCAAATGCTAACAATTAACTGGAACACAAGTGTCAATGTACCATTTATTACTATATATCATGTATATCATTATAGACGTCATACTTAATGCTGAAAACTCCCAATAAGCTCTCTCGAAGAGCAAAGCGATTCAAGTCTGGAAGGACTAGTACTCAGTTTAGATCATTATAGAAGTAGTATCAATTGTTCGGGCGTTGGTCAACACTGTACTGAAAGTATTTCAATAAGTTAATCTGCTTTTGTATATCTAGTGCCAGCAAACCGCACATAGACAGAAGATATGTTGAGAACGTCGACAAGGAAGTTCAGTATGGGTGCTGCAGTGCGAGCAGCGGCACCTGCGCGTGGTAAATCTCAAGGTTTTGCTAAGAAAGCTGGTACATCTTCAGGTTTTACTAGGAAGAAAATTTCTCCAGGCAGCTTGTACAAGAATTGGACTGACACTGTGCACACTGCCCGTCTAAATAGCAACGCAGTGAATTTGAATTTGCCAATCATGAAGTCGCAAGATATCTCTGAAAACTTAAATAAGGTCACTTATTTTGCTGATACTACTTATAAGACTCTGCATCATTTAGGTTCATTCAGGAAAGATCAGCGCAACGAGTTATTTCCAAAGCCAATATCTCTAGTTCGTGAATCAACCACTAAGAAGCTAATTGACGAGCTAAAGAATGGCACATCTAAGAAACTAATAATAACCGGTGAACCTGGTGTTGGTAAATCTGTTTTATTGAGTCAAGTTCATGCCTATGGTCTGGAATCAAATATGCTCCTAATTAATATCTCCTACCCAGAAAGTTTCCTAAACGGCAGAAACGACTTTATGTTTGACGAGTCTTTGAAGCTTTATACTCAGCCAATGTACACAAAGGAACTGATAAGAAAAATCTTGAAAGCAAACAAACCCGAAGTCCTGGAAAAGATACCTTTAACCAAGAACTATAAGTTTACCGGAGCTAATAGCAAAGATAGTGGTCATACTGCAACTATACAATTGAAAGAAGGCCAACACACATTATCCAATTTACTTTCAGTTAAAGCCAACCCACAAAATGTAGGTATTCAATTCCAAGCTGTTATGGAAGAATTGCTTGCTCAAGAAAAGGTCCCTGTGCTTTTTACCATCGACAACTTTTCCAGATTCCTAACTAAGGCATACACTGATTACAGAAATGTCAAAAATCAACAAATATATTCTTTACAATTCCAACTGGGTAAGACCATTATGGATATTATCTCAGGTGATAGTCGATTCAAGAATAAGAGAAGTGCTTTTGTTGCTGCAATCTCAGGAGTAGACAGAACTAATAAGACGTTACCTGTTGGACTAGGTAAACTTGAAGAAGACCCATATGTCACCAGATACCATTACGAGAAAAAGTTTGCGGATCTACTGAAGCGCGGCAAAGTCGAAGAGTTTGAAGTTCCAAAATGGTCAAAGGAAGAGATTGGAACACTGATCAACTTTTATCGGGACTCTGGAATTATCTCAGGTAAAGAACTAGATTCTAAAACACCTGAACAATATACTGATGAAAAGTATTTCGTTAGTGGTAACGGTAATCCTAGAGAACTCTTGAAAAGCATAGCTCTATCTTACCGTTAGGAAATAATATAATTTGAGGTAGATACGAGATGTTTCCAAATCTGTTATATAATTAATACAAAATACTTGTAAATACTTAATAATACAGTATTCATGATGAATAAAAAAGGCAGCCCTATTACAATATGCACATATTAGTTATCTGACCATTAGTCAGACCAATCATCGTCATCGACATATTTTGGTTCTGTTTGCTTTTTCTCCGCAACTGGTTCGGCTTTAGGTTGCTGCCTACTCTCTGAAAAGGAACTACTATGATGTTGGTACGCGCCATTCTTTCTTTCATCCCATGCTGATTTTATTTCCGGTACGGACTCAGCAAGGTCATCAATTGTAACTGAGTCACTGATACTTTCTAGAACTTTTTGAACCACAGAGGTGTGATTACCATTTAGCTTGTCATCTCTGAACCGAAGCATAGTCCAGCTTCCAGTCTCTGGGTCCTTAGTACACTCCACGATTCTTCCGTTTAATGGTTCTTCCAAGTTCTTCAGCTCCTGCCATTGCTCGTCAGAAATCGATAATTCTGCGAACCTCTTGTATGTCTTCTCCAGCACTTGCATTTCTCTCTTGTCGAATGGTTGTTCGAAGTTTTGTAGCTTTGTGTTGACATCGGAGCCACCTTGCCACACATACAGTGCAAACGTTGGTTTGGCATCGTAGTTATAATACCATCTCCTAGGGTCCTTCTTTGCGACCGAATTGTCCTCTGTCATCGGTATTTCCAATATTAGCTTAAAGTCCACTGAGTTCTCTTGTTCTGGCTTCCATTTCAGAAGCAGGGAGTCCTTACCACCCACTGCGTATGGCGTTCTCACGGGTGTAAAGATGAGACCGTCTGACAAGTGGGGCAGCTTGTCGAGACTGTTGGCCACCTTCACCAGGGAGTAACTGAAGTCCATGTGCTTCATGGAGAGCTTGAAAGGGAAAGTCGCACATTTGTCGGGGTATATCGATCTCAGGTCGTAGTATGGCTTGTAGAACTCCTTCCCAAGGTGCGCCAATCTGGAACTGGTTGGGGATTGTACTAGGGACCTGCCGTTAATCGCCAAGCAGTCGAACATCAGGTACCGCAACTCCTGCAGCTTCGTCATGGGGTTCTTCTGAATGACCAGCTCACCGTCTATCAGCGTACCATTCTGGGACGTCTCCAGCAGCTCCTCTTTCTTCTTCTGCGGCAACCTTGGGAAGTGGAACCCGTTGACCAAGTAGTAGTTGTTCTCACGGTCTATCATGAAGCACCCTTGCTCACCGGTGATCGGGTTCACAACCACCAGCATCAGCACACGCAGCCCGTCGGTCTTCTCACACACATAGTAGTCCTGGGCGACCAGTTTGTCCCGGATATCCGAGTGTTGGAAGGACACAGGTTGCGAACCAGGGAACGTCTTCGAGGGCTTAGGGGAGTTCAGAAGCTTGCAGACGAGCATCTTCAAGTCCTGGGTAACATTCCCGGGCTGTATGATCCCCGGAATCTCTGGCGATATTCTAGCATCCATCGTCTGTGTCTCTCTCGCACCTGGGGTTTCTCAACTTCTTCCACTATTCAATGTTATTTCACTTTAGTTCATTTTATTTTTTCACTTTTTTCACTTTTCCACCCGAACGCGATGAGCATGCAGTGTTGTATGCAAAGTTGAATGTAAAGATGAATGCAAGTATGTAAGTTTGTGTCTAAAGCTCTATGTAAAGCTCCCTATCTACAGATGTGTATCTATAAATTGGATATCTACGGGTATCTAGCTGTGTATGCGTTGATACTGTTCAGCTACGTCGATGGTCGATGATCCGTTATGACACAATGACACAATGGCACAACGGTACAAGAACACACTGCTGTATATTATAGTTGCAGTGTTATATTCCATTGTATATTGCATTGTGTATTGCCAGGTATTGCCAGGTATTGCCAGGTATGATGCTGCATTGTATCGAGCTGACATCAATGCAGTCGCCATTGCCTTCCTTTAACTTCTTCTTTCTACCCTCGCATGAATACGGAAGGTGTGCTGTTAGGGAAGGAAGGTGCAGGCGACCCTGCCAGTCCCCTACGTAATCGGCTGCTCCTCTGCGTGTCTCGCTTGCTCTTAACCCGCACGGAACAGTCCACATTTTCACACACACATATCTCACTACAGCAGGTGCAAGCGAGGGCTGGGCACCGACCTTCCGCTTTTCAACGTGGAGAAGCCCGTGAAGGCAGGTAAAACCCGGAGAATGCAATGGCTCGTTGCAGAGAGATGTGCGTACAGAAGAGCTAAAAAAAAAGAAAGAAAGAAATTGTTGAAGGACTCAATAGTCATTTTGATCGTGCTGGAGAGTTAACGGCAGGTGCAAGCGAAGGATAATAAAGGCCCAAAAATTTTTCAGCTCATCGAGGGTATATAAGAGAGAAGAAGAGTGTATTTGTCCATGAGTCTCGTATTTCCAAGGACAGTAACGCTAACCAATACAAACACAAATGTCTCAAGCTACTTTCGAAATCAAGAACGGTCCAAGTTTCTCAGGTTATTCCTTTGGTGCCGATAAGTCTATCAGTGGTGAAGCCGTGTTCACCACTTCTCTCGTTGGGTACCCGGAGTCGATGACTGATCCCTCGTACCGTGGTCAGATCCTGGTGTTCACACAGCCGCTGATTGGTAACTACGGTGTGCCCTCGGTGGAGGCGCGCGACGAGTACGACTTGCTCAAGCACTTCGAGTCGTCCCACATACAGGTCGCCGGTATAGTCGTTGCTGACTACGCTGCGCAGTACTCTCACTGGACCGCTGTGGAGTCCCTGGGCGACTGGTGCAAGCGTGAAGGTGTTGCTGCGATCACTGGTGTGGACACCCGTGAAATCGTGCAGTACTTGAGGGAGCAGGGCTCCTCCCAGAGCCGTATACTCGTGGAAGGCTCGGACACGCCCAAGTTCTACGACTCGATGGCCACGCACCTGGTGGCGGAGGTGTCCACCAAGGAGACCCTGTACGTGCCCGCCAAGAACCCCGTGGCCAACATCGCGGTGATCGACTGCGGTGTCAAAGTGAATATCATCAGAAGTCTCGTGGCTAGGGGCGCCAACGTAACGATATTCCCACACAACGCTAGGATACAGGACGTCGCTGGTCAATTCGACGGTGTATTCCTATCGAATGGGCCTGGCAACCCGGAGACCTGCCACGAGACCATCGAGAACTTGAAGGAGCTGCTGGCCAACGAGGACTTGCAACAGCTGCCCATCTTCGGTATCTGTCTGGGCCACCAGCTGCTGGCCTTGGCCTCCGGCGGCAAGACACACAAGCTGCAGTACGGTAACAGAGCACACAACATCCCAGCAATGGACCTGACCACGGGCCAATGCCACATCACATCCCAGAACCACGGCTACGCAGTCGACCCACAAACACTCCCACAAGAAGAGTGGAAACCATACTTCATAAACTTGAACGACCAATCCAACGAAGGAATGATCCACACCACAAGACCTATCTTCTCAACGCAGTTCCACCCAGAGGCAAAGGGTGGCCCTCTGGACACAATGCCTCTGTTCGACAAGTTCTTCAACAACATCGAGTGCTACAAGACCCACCTCAGCCAGTCCAGCTACAGAATGGTCTCCGAAATCCCAGCAATTGACAAAAAGGAGATCATGGCCTAGACCAACCATCTTGCATCCGTATTTACATACTACATATAAAACTAAAAAGATAATATACTAATTCCTCTCGCATTCTTAGCCCCATCGCACTACTATTGCTTATTATCGGCCAATTGCCAAATTTTTTTTCAGCGAAAGACGCACACATTGGCTGGTGCCAAAAGAAAAAAGTATATAAGCAGACAAAGGATTCTTGAAAAATTGTTTCCCGCAGCGTTCAGGGAAACAGTTTTGAGGACAACAGGCCCTGCAAAGACCATTTGATTATCTTTGGAAAGGAGGGTGAATAGAGCAATATCTGCCGTGGACGTGCTTGGAAAAACTGGATCATTGATTGTTGATTGTTGATTGTTGAAAGTTAAAAGTTAAGAAGTTAGTACGCGTTTGATTCATCCGAGGTCGAAAAGTAAGATGACTTCTGAGGTGTATACGGTTGCGGACCGTCCCAAGGAGTATTGGGATAAGCGGAAGGCCAAGTTTATTCTGGCGGATGATCCGAAAGTCGCGAAACAGAAGGACAGCGGTGACACTTACAACAGGTTCAAGTACTTGCTTGGACTCACCGATCTGTTCAGGCATTTCATGAGTCTGAAAGCTAAGAATGATAAGAACATACAGAAGCTGTTAAAGACGCTGGACGCAGAGAGTTCTGCAAAGAGTGGTAAAGCTGATCCGGGGTCGCGTCATCATCGTAAGAGTGAGAAAGAAGAAGATGCAGAATTGATGGCTGAAGAAGAAGCTGAGGTTGATGAAGAAGACGACCTAAACTTTGTCACTGAATCTCCATCCTATATCCAGTCAGGTAAATTGAGAGACTATCAGATACAGGGTCTAAACTGGATGATCTCCTTACATGAAAATAAGATCTCTGGTATCCTAGCAGATGAAATGGGTCTAGGTAAAACTTTACAGACCATTTCATTCCTTGGTTACTTGAGATATGTCAAGAAAATAGAAGGTCCGTTTCTGGTCATCGTTCCAAAATCTACTCTGGACAATTGGAGAAGAGAGTTTTTCAAGTGGACTCCAAATGTTAGCACCACGGTTTTACAAGGTACTAAAGAACAAAGACAAGATATTTTACAGAATATTGTATTAGAGGCAAGATTTGATGTCCTTATCACGTCCTATGAAATGGTTATCAGGGAGAAAGGTTACCTAAAGCGTCTGGCCTGGGAATACATCGTAATTGATGAAGCACATCGTATCAAGAATGAGCAAAGTGCGTTGTCACAGATAATTAGACTGTTCTATTCGAAAAATAGATTGCTTATCACCGGTACGCCATTGCAAAATAACTTACATGAACTTTGGGCTTTACTGAACTTCTTGCTGCCGGACGTCTTTGGGGATTCTGAAGTCTTTGATGATTGGTTCCAACAAAATAATAGTGATCAAGACCAAGAAGTAGTGGTTCAGCAATTGCATGCAGTGTTAAACCCATTCTTATTAAGAAGAATAAAAGCTGATGTCGAAAAATCATTGCTGCCGAAGATTGAGACAAATGTTTACGTGGGGATGACGGATATGCAAGTTCAATGGTATAAATCTCTTTTGGAAAAGGATATTGATGCCGTTAATGGTGCTGTTGGAAAAAGAGAAGGTAAAACCAGACTTTTGAATATTGTTATGCAGTTGAGAAAATGTTGTAATCATCCATATCTGTTTGAGGGTGCAGAACCTGGACCCCCATATACTACAGACGAACATTTGATCTTTAACGCAGGTAAAATGATTGTCTTGGATAAATTGCTAAAAAGGTTGAAAGAGAAGGGCTCGAGAGTTTTAATTTTCAGTCAAATGTCTCGTTTGTTGGATATTTTAGAGGATTACTGTTATTTCAGAAACTATAATTATTGTAGAATTGATGGTTCCACAAGTCACGAAGAGAGAATTGATGCCATTGATGAATATAATAAGCCTAACTCTGAAAAATTTGTTTTCTTATTGACTACAAGAGCTGGTGGTTTGGGTATTAATCTGGTCACTGCTGATACAGTTGTGCTATTTGACTCAGACTGGAATCCTCAAGCAGATTTGCAAGCGATGGACAGAGCACATAGAATTGGCCAAAAGAAACAAGTGCACGTTTATAGATTTGTTACTGAGAATGCAATTGAGGAAAAGGTTTTGGAGAGAGCAGCTCAGAAATTGAGACTTGACCAGTTGGTTATTCAACAAGGTTCTGGTAAGAAAACCGCAAATCTGGGTAATTCTAAGGATGATTTGATTGAAATGATTCAGTATGGTGCTAAGAATGTTTTTGAAAAGAATGGAACCACAATAAGTGTGGATGCAGATATTGATGAAATCTTGAAGAAGGGTGAGGCTAAAACTCATGAGTTGAATGCAAGATATGAAGCGCTTGGTCTTGATGATTTACAAAGATTTAACGGTATGGAAAATCAATCAGCTTATGAATGGAACGGTAAGACGTTCGAAAAGAAGGCCAAGGATACAGTGACAGAGTGGATCAATCCTTCAAGAAGAGAAAGGAGACGTGAGCAGACAACGTATTCGGTTGATGACTATTATAAGGATATAATTGGTGGAGGAAGTAAATCTAACAAAGGAACTCCTCAACCGAAGTTACCAAAAGCTCCTAAAGTAACACACGGTCAAGATTATCAATTTTTTCCTAAAGAGTTTTATGAATTACAGGAAAAAGAACAACTCTCATATAAGAAGAAGATTAACTTTAAGGTAACATCGTCTGATGTGTCAATCGAAACTGAAGAGGATGATGAAGAGGGTGAGAAGCAATTGACCTCGAAGGAGAAGAAGGCTCTTACTGATGCTAAAATCAAGGAAGAGCAAGAAAAGATTGACAATGCACCAGATTTTACAGATGAGGATGAACTCGAGAAACAAAGGATGTTGGATACAGCGTTTACAAACTGGAATAGAAGAGATCTGCTCTCCTTCATTAGTGCATGTGCAAAGTTTGGCAGATCAAATATGAACAAAATTAAATATGCGATTGATTCCAAAACACCAGAAGAAGTTGAAGAATATGCCAAGGTATTTTGGGAACGTTACACCGAAATTAATGGTTACGAGAAATATATCAACTCAATCGAAAATGGTGAAAGGAAACTTGCCAAGCTTGAATTCCAGGAACAGTTATTGAACGAAAAGCTTGATCAGTATAACTACCCATTTTACGAGTTGAGTATACAATACCCTCCGAACAATGCTAGGAGGACCTATAATACAATGGAGGACAAATTCATATTAATGACGGTAAGAAAATACGGTCTGCGGGCGGAAAGGTTATATGAAAAAATAAAACAGGATATTATGGAGAGTGATTTGTTCAAATTTGATTGGTTTATCAGAACACGTTCCATACATGAGCTTTCAAAGAGAGTTACCACATTATTAACACTCATTACAAGAGAGTTTGATAATCCTGATGCTAGGAAGAAACGTTCTCGTCCAGGAACTAAGGAGGATATGGACGGTCTCGATGAAGGAACCGAAAATCCAGATCATATGGAGAAAAAACCTAAGCTTCCCTCTTCCGCATAAACTGCTAGGTTTATGACTCATATCTAGCATTGTTTCGCTAAAGCACGTAGCTAAGTTGTAATACTATTTAACTCAAATAGACTGTTCATAAATATTTCTAACTAAATAAGTTGGATTAAGGACCTCTTTAATACATTATATATAATAGGACTTTTCCTTTTTATCATCGCTCGTTTTCCTAGAACTGAAATACTGGTGAGCAAACCCATCTGGATTCCTATCGTTGGACAAATTTGAACTTTCTCTAATTATATCCGGTCTAAATTTGCCTATAGCTTCATCTTTAATTTCATTTTGTTTTCTCTCTGTCGTTTCGCTTTGAGATCCATTTGACTGTCCACTCCCAAACCGCTCAAGTAGCTTATCAAGTAACCACTTCTTTTCTAATATATTTCCAGCAGCTATTTGCTCAGCTATTTTATAATTTCTGCCTTTACCTATTCCAGTCACTTGTCCGTTAGCTACTCTACATTCTATGACGGTGAATGGGGACTTTTTACTACTCCTACGATTTGTAATTACATATTGTGCTTCAAGTCCAACAGGTGCCAATAACTTTTCTAATTGAGTTTTAGCATTCATATTGATGTTATTATCGGTGCCTGGTAAAGCATTTTTGTCAGAGATTGTTTTGATGGCTTCTTCTGCCAATGTAGATAGCCAGTCTCTAATTTTTGGCATATTTCCTGTAGGATCATCTTCAACCAGACCGCCAACGTAGGCTTCAAACAAATCGGCGTATATCTTATAAACTTTGCTACCAGAATTTAACATCTCGTTAAGAATACTTTTTCGAATTAAAAGATGTTTTTGTAGACCATATAGGTATGCCCACTTTTCAAGTCTTCTATTAGAGACTAGCAATACCCTTAATCGCGTCATTTGGCCTGCATCATAATTTGGAAAGGATTTGTAGATAATAGTAGTCATGATTGAGTTAATTACAGAATCTCCAAGGAATTCCAGTCTCTCGTAACTATTCTTAATTTTTTCTTCTTCTGTTAAATAACTTTGGCCTGATAAAGCCGATTGGTGAATGAACACACGGGCCTTGATGGCTTCGTTTTTTATTTCCGGAATTGGTGGAGGCCATTTATCAATAATGGATGAAAATATTATATCTTGTGAAGAGATAATACCATTCGTGACTTGAGGTTTGGTATTTTGTTCATTTTCCGGGTGAGCAATAAGTGACATTTCAGTACTATTACTTTGGATAGCCGCCGGATTATTGATTCTTAGTCCAGAAATAGGATTTCCGTTCTCAGCTAGTACAATAATATCATCGTCTCCTTCCTTTTCCTCCACTTCATTTGAGCTTTGTTGAGGTGATTTGTGATTGTCGTTTGTGTCTAAGCTTGACTGGTAGTCCGTGGTAGTAGGTAAATGTTCTTTAGAGCTCGATGCTTGTATGTGGTCATCTTCTTCTTCACTTGAAATGTCGATGACACTATATTCGTTGGAATCTGAATCTGTATTAGAAGATGTTGAGTCATTGGATTCATAACCAGGTAAATCATCCCCGTGAATATTGTTAGAATAATTTTTATCCTTCTGATCAATTCTATTCACTGTTTTGTTCTTGTTCAATATAGGGCTAGTACATTCCTGATTAGACTTACTTTCTGTAATTTCTATATTTGTATTTTCTTCATTTCCCTCGTTATCTGAGAAAGAGTCCTCAACTTCCTCGTCTTCTTCCATAATGAGCTCTTCAAAAATTGGTTCTATTGAGTCAGGCTTATACAATTGTTTGTACTGCAGTATAGTACTCAAAAATGGGTACGCTTTACTTTCTTGTAGAGTCTTAACTTCGGATGCAAGTTTCAACTGATATCGAGAAAAGGCCGGCATAATGCCTATAGGCAAATCGCTTTTATTTTCCAGTACTTTCCAATATGTTTCGATGTCTGGAGCCATTTTTATTATCTTCTCATATGCGTTAACCATCTCTGTCACGGCTTGTTCTAGCTCTATTACTGTAGAGTAGCTGTAGAATTCATTATACTTTGCAATTGAAGGGTTATTCGATTCTGCAAGAGTAGTCATACCACTTATCTGTAAGTCATCATCACTATTGTCTGATATATCGCTATAATCAGCAACATGAACCTTATTTCTTGTGTTACGAGGCAATTTCCTTCTCCGATTATCCTTCAGTTGACTAGAACTATTACTATCTCGCCTTCTGGATCTGGTCGACTGCCCAGTTGTTCTACTTCGCCTGTCTCTGGCTCTGCTGGACCTGTCCCTTCTACCATCTTTTGACCTGCCTTGAGGTGTCTGATTTGGAGCTCTTGTTGTGCGCCTGCGATGGCTTTTAGAATTTCTAGTTACCATTGCAAAGGCCTATTATTTCCTTTTGATTGTTGTATCAACTATCCAAGCCTAAAGAGACTCATTAATGACTTTAAAATATAAAGATAATTCTAGTAGTTAATGGTTTCTGTAAAACTCGTTAGAAGATAGCACATCGCAAATCATAAATAGCATCAACAATGGAGCTTGCATTGAGATAAATTGCCCAATTTATTATTCTTTTTAAAATGGATTACTGGTTACAAACAAGTATATTATGTTTAATGTATGGTATATATACAAAATATGGCATCTCACTGCAGAAATTGGCTAAAATATGGTACAGAACTCGAATTGATAGGAACGTAAATCAACATTTCGAGACAGGATAGGATTGATCATGATTTAAACAGTGATAATAGTACGTAACTTCCTGGATTATCTTTGTAGCGTGCGTAGTTTATCCTCGATAGCTGTTATACTCTTTTGAAACTGTGCATCATTATCTGTCATTTGTTTTTGAACGTTTTTTAGTAGACCTTCTATTTCACTTACTATATCAAACATTGTAACAACATTATTGGTGGCAGCATTCGATTCCGTTGTCTTGTTTGTAGTTGTATTAGTTGGGATGTTTTGTAAAGGTTCCTCAGTTTGTATTTGGTTGATTTGATCACTGGAAGCTGCGTTGCTCATTCTGTTTGGATTTGATAGTGTCCTATGTGCTGATGTCGTAACAGATACTAGGGTCAGAGTTGTAGTACACTCGAAATTCTTTCAGAATTGCAATTTGATTCAACAGTTGAAGCTTCATTTTTGACTAATTCAACTGACTCGGATCCATTTTGGCAAAAAAAGGCGATGAGCTGAAAATTCACGATAATAAGCCTGGTTCGAGCAGAAGCACTGGTTACAGTGCTGATCTCCAGATGATACGGCATAGTTGCAGAGCACTAAGGTTTGTTAGAAGTTCCCATGATTATAACTCGGATATCTTGAAATTTGTGGCTTCCAACACCTTGATAAGCGATTCCGCTGTTTATAAGGGCAAATTATATGAATTGACGGTTCAGCGAGAACTGTATAACAAGCTGCGAATAGGTCAATTGGATGTAGTTGGTGGAGCTCATGATGGTGGTGTTGACATCAAGGCCCTATGGAATTTATTTCCCATATTTCAATGTGCTCTTGATGCCGGTGTGATAAAGGAACCATCGCTACCTTTAAAGGGGACAAGAATAAATGACACACTGGTGAAGCCGTTGGTGAATCAGTATGATATAAAAAACAAGATAGCACCATCAATTGAAGTTTTGGTGCAGTGCAAAGCTTATGTTAGCAAGATTTCTCCAAAGGAGATAAGGGAACTGGCAGGTACATATTTAAGCTTAACCGCTAAAAATAAGGCATCCCTGAGCACCATCCCAATAATGTGCTCCCCACAACTACCCACTTCAAGTAGTCTGAAGTTGTTGGAGAAACTCAATATACCATTCCTGTATTTACGAATCAACACCCTACGACATGGATCGTTAAATGACTTTGAATTGACAAACACTGGCCAACTGATGGGGTATCTAATGAATCCCATACTGAAGGGCTATTTAGAAGGTAGTGGGTTTGAAGAATGGATGAAGTTTGAGCTGTATAATAATGCCATGAATCATAGTCAAGATAAGGATTTCATTTGACTTAATTTACAATGCCTATATCTTCTTTCTAAGAATACAGGGTGTTTGTTGAAATTATGTAAATATGGAGTTCATATCTTTTTTTAAAAGATAACTATTTATGATTTCCGGAAGCAAGCTCAGTGTCGATGCTTGGCTTACTGTTACTGTGAAAGACAATGCAAAAATAAAATGATATATATGATAAAAAGGGATACTAATAAAAATTAATTCAACTTTGCAAAGAATGTGAAATAGCAATTCCCTAAAAATGGCATAAAAACATCAGTAATAATAACAAAAAATAGTGTAGGCTGGTTCAGAACTTGACAAACCTGAAACCAACACAGAAATGACGAGAGATAATAAAACATAGTGCGGATAAAATACTTGCTACACCACAGAAAATAACAAAGTTACGGTAGCCAGTTAAAGACTCAGTTCCAATAATTGCACCAGTGACGGGGATAAAAATCAGATTACCGAAAGCGACTCCCAGGTACATTGTAGAATAGCGCTTACCAAATTCTTCCGTCTTTGAAATTTGACCACAACAGACAGGTAGCAAAGATAAAATACTACCAGAGAAAAAACCATACAAAGCACTGATTACATACATGTTAGCCAAGGTGTTACCAAATGGCAGCCATCCTACTAGGATAACAATACTCAGTGAGAAAATAGTAATAATGGCGATATTGAATCTTCCGATCCAATCGCTGAAATAGCCAGGTAACCACCTTCCCGGGATGCCCAAAGCATTAATGACCATGATAAACATATAAGCGTCAGACTCGGAAAGCCCATGTGCTGTACTGTACGAAGCAAAATACGTGATAGTTGAGCATAGGCATATTTCACCCAGAACAGTCCCGGAAACACAGAATAGGTATTTCATGTCCAAAAAACCTTTTAAGTCACAGCTTTGCCTAATATAGACTCTCATAATACGTTGGAATTTTGATTCATTTTGGTACTTTTCAGGTTCGACTACGTGTGGTAATCTCTCCTTGGCTAAAAGTAAGGACAGGGATAGCAAGAACAGATCGATTAAAGCCCAAGTTCTCATTCCCCAAGCATAGCCGAAATTGGGGTCAGTGTCAGATTTAAGAGCGTAGAATTTTCTAACTATGATGGGGAATATAACACCACCGATAGAACCTCCTATGGTAGCACAAGCCACAGCGGTACCACGTCTTCTGCAGAAGTAGTGAGCGGGAACGGCCACAAGTGGTGCGATTAGTATACCGTTGCCAAATCCACATACAATGGAGAATGCTAGGATAAAATGCCACACTTTGGTGCAATTAGCAGTAGCGATCAAACCAGCAACGTGTAGCACGGTACCCAAGATGACGGGGTCTCTGTAACCATTACGGTCAAAATAAGTGCCTGAGAAGATGCAGCAACTGTAGTTGATAAACAGGAACAAGGAGAAGATCCAACCAATGGTAGATGTCTTGACATCACTCAATTGGTACTTCTGTATGTGGTCTTCGATAACACCTGTAGCGTTCAGAGTACCGAAGCAAGCGGTTAGCCCCAGGAAACAGCCGAGAACGTTTGTCCAGGCCTTGAACCCGCCCTCTGGGAAATCGTCGATATCGTCAAACTGGTATAGCAGCTTCTCATCGTCCATCTTGTTGTGGCTATCTGGCACATCAGTGTCTTCAGACTCAGAATCAGACTCCTCCTCCATTTTCGCGGTCAATTGACGGGAAAGATAGTCGTCGATCTCCGAGCTCTCACCTTTCTTGTACTGGTAACCGTCCCGGTGGTTGTACACAACACCGTTAGTAGCGCCAACATCGCTAGAACTGGCACCTTGCAGAACTGAAGGAAGCGAAGCCATCTCCAGCGACTCCATGTCATGAGCGGGACACATTGTGGAAAAGTTCTTTAGTACTGCAAGTTTTTTTTTCTAGCTTTACCCTCGACTCAATTCACACTAGCAAATAAAGTATCGCTAGCCTGTCCAGTTTGGAGTGGAAGAGGGAAGCTACGAGGGAAGGCTTTCGATGCCCTTTATATACTCCCATAAAGCTCGGTTTTGAGTCTTGGAAACTCGATGAGGTACAAATGCGGACATTTCACCTTGCTTGCTGCGATAGTTTCTAACACGCATTTGCTATATTTCACAAATGCAATGTAGCCTGTGGGTCAAAATTGGTTTAGTTGGGGTGATCACCACGCACTCAATCTGCGGTACTTTCTGAGCATGTTCTAGCATAATCCACAGAATCCGCCGAAGGGGAAGATGGTTCTCATATCTAAATGTAAAAATTATAGGACATTTTGCTTTGTGTGCTTGTGTTCTGGAAATCCCGCGCTATTTTAGCACAGAACCTTTATGCGGGAAAGCTTTCTATCCTGTAGGTGCGTATCTGCGGAACACTCTTCGCTGAACACCAAAAAAGCGTAAATCATTGCTGCTTAGTTCTATTTTTTTTGTCTACCAGTTTCACAGATTTGTCCCCTTCTTGGCTTGGCGTGCGAGGGTTTCTGGGCACTGAAAGTGTAATTGACTTGACTCTCTCCATGAAAAATGACTCCTAAGAAGGGACAAATTCCAGAAAGCCAAATAGAATAAGCAAAAATTCGGTTAGTTGTGCGAGCGTTTCTGTGTGAGAGACCGCAAAAAGATGGGAAAAATGGGGGAAAATGGGAAAATTCTAGAATCGTTGCTTGGGCGTTACCGCCCTGAAACTCTGATGCAGGCAAGAGGGCGGGATCGGCGTAAATCGCAAGTGTAGCGATAATAAGCAAAAATAAAATTAATACAAAATAATTAGATGATTAATGATATTAGTATATTATTTTTATTTAGCTGGATAGTGTACAGAGTTTGAAGACAAAAGAAAAAAAACAAAATAAAACTAAAATTGAAAAAGCATACAAAAAAAAAAAAGTGAAAAAAAATTTGGAGACTCATAAAAAGCGAGTATAGTAATGGGGGAAAGAAAAATTGTAAATTGTAATAAAAGAATAGCGAAATAAAGAAAAAAAAATTGAAATTACTGAGAAATGAAATGAAAGGTTAGAATTTCACCAGTTTGAAGCCGACACAGTAGTATCTTGAGATGACAAAGCTGACGGCGCAAAGCAAAGTGGTAACACCGCAGAAGATGACGTAGTGTTGGTAGCTTTGTAGGGATTCGTTACCGATAATGGCACCTGTGACTGGGACAGCGATCAATGTTCCGAATGCGACGACGAAGTACATGGTGGAGTAACGTCTACCGAACTCTTCGGTCTTTGAGATTTGACCACAGCATACTGGTAGCAATGAGAAGATACTTCCTGAGAAAAATCCGTAAAGGGCACTGATAACGTACATGTTTTTCAAGTTGGTTCCAAATGGGAGCCATCCGACCAGCATGACGATACCAAGACCACAGATAGTGATGATTGCCACGTTGAATCTTCCAATAACATCACTCAAGTAACCTGGGATGTATCTACCAAGGATACCAACAAGGTTGACAACCATGATCAGCATATAAGCATCTGATTCGGAGATACCGTGTGCTGTACTGTATGAGGCAAAGTATGTGATGGTAGCACATAGAGAGAATTCACCAATCACAGTTCCGATAACACAGAATAAGTACTTCATGTCTAGGAAAGCCTTGGCATCAAAACTTTCCATAAAGTAAATCTTTAGCACACGTTTCCATGTTGGTACACTTTTTTCCTCCTCCGTGAGCACAACGTTTGGAAGTCTTTCCTTTGCCATGAGCACCGCAATGACCAATAGGAAGAGGTCAATTAGACCCCAGGCCCTTAGACCCCAAACGAATCCGTAGTTTGGGTCTGAAGTAGATTTCATGGTGAAGAATTTTCTTAGAATGACAGGGAAGATTACACCACCCACAGAGCCACCTACGGTAGCGCAGGCCAAAGCAGTACCACGTCTCTTGTTGAAATAGTGAGCGGGAACTGAGACTAAAGGTGCGATTAGGATACCATTACCGAAACCACAAACGATAGAGAACGCTAGGATGAAATGCCACACTTTTGTACAATTGGCTGTAGCAATCAAACCAGCAACGTGCAGGATACCACCTAGGATGACGGGGTTTCTGAAGCCGTTTCTGTCGAAGTAAGTACCTGAAAAGATACATGAACTGAAGTTGATAAACAAGAACACAGAGAAGATCCAGCCGATAGTGGATGGGTTCTCGTTAGCCAATTGGTATTGTTGGACGTGGTCTTCGACAACACCGGAAGCGTTTAGAAGACCGAAACAAGCGACTAGGCCACAGAAACAGCCAATGACAGTGGTCCAAGCTCTCAGGCCACCTTCTGGGAAATCATCAACGTCGGAGTAATTCAAAGGTTTCTCCTCGTAGTTACTCTCGACATCACTCGAGTCATTAGAGCGAACCACGGTAGCGATGTCTTCAGAGTCAGATTCAGAATCAGTCTCGTTGTCCTTCTGATGAGTACGCTCACGGGTCAAGTAGTTGCCCTCGCTGGAGGACCCTTTCGCCTTCTTGTCAACGGAGATGACATCAGAGTCAAAAGCCATCGGACCCGCGGAGTCTCCAGTCACAGAAGACGAAATAGACACAGCATCAGCATGTGTATTTTCATTAGCATCAGTGTTATATGTGCGGTATGCATAGTCAGCTTGTGTCACGCCATTTTCATGTACCATAACTGTGTTATGAGTGTTTGTGTGTATTTGTGTGTGTGTGGGTTAAGTGCTTTAAGTGTTGATTTGATTTTAATATCTTCAACTAGTTATCCGTTATTCTTAAATTGGAAATCTTTCTTTTTTTAATTTTGATATTTTAGTTCACCACAGTTATAAGGTGTATTTTGTATTGTTCAGCGATGCTCTTTTATGAGTCTCAAAATAACTTCAGCATCGAGTATTGCCTACTTTATATAGTTTTTTTTTTTCAATTTTTGGTTTTGTCGGGCAGGTTTTTACCTTCTAGACTTGGCCGCCACTGTGATTCCTCCCATCACAAAATGAGTCCTTTTCTTTCCTCCATTCCAAAAGTGACACAATATGAAAAAAATTTTCTTCTCTGCCGCTTCTCTGCCGCTTCTCAATGGCGTTTGCACTGCCACACTTGAGATTTTTGATTTTTGATCACCGCCTTTTTAGAATTTCTTTTTGCCTAACAATAAGCTTTCTGCACAGATTTCTAACACATTTTATGCCCTGGATTTCCATTTCCTAGGTTTCCCACATTTCTTTCTTTTTCTCTCTCTTGCCATCGCTCCTTGTTACATAACCTGTCCGTGATGTTCTAAGGGTTGAGTCATCAAGCCTTTTGTCTTTCTTTTTCTGGCCAGTGCGTGTGCGTTGGTTTCTGAGGAGGGGGGAGCCCATTCCGCTTTTGTCCTCTTGCCCTAGTTTTCCTTCTACTATTTTTGGGAGGGTTGAAAGGGTTGGGAGGGTTGGGAGGTTTTCTTCCTTTTTTTTGCTCACACGGAGAAAGATGCGTACATCCCCGAGAAAGCAGTTAC
>ERZ1036435.88-NODE-88-length-85970-cov-11.722179_pt1 | contig 85970 bp, 46 predicted proteins | sample MGYA00514223_ERZ1036435 | MGnify/ENA primary metagenome ERZ1036435 (study PRJEB33795, sample SAMN09464927) | human gut metagenome | host: Homo sapiens | place: USA: Stanford, California | collected 2016-08 | study: EMG produced TPA metagenomics assembly of the...
TTTTAATATATTCTTATTGTTTTTTTTGTTATTTGAATAAAAGAACTCAAAATAAAAGAAAGCAATTAAATTATTATCAACACAATAATAAGCTAACTCTAATAGAGAACTTTAAACAAAATCTGAAAAGTTTACAATTTCTCTAAAGACAAAAAAAAAATAACAACAACAACATAATGTTCAAACAGAGATTAAGTAACCCAGAAGTCCCAGAGATTGCGACATTGTCGATTTCTTCAATGTCAGATTACCATGTTTTTGATTTCCCAGGCAAAGAACAACAAAGAGAACAGGTTGTTGACTTGCTAGACCAACAAGGTTTCATCCCAGATGACTTAATCGAGCAAGAGGTAGACTGGTTCTATAACTCCCTGGGTATTGACGATTTGTTTTTCTCAAGAGAGTCTCCACAGCTGATCGCCAACATTGTACACTCCTTGTACGCATCAAAGTTGGAATCCTTTGCCAAATCGAATTTTGTTGGTGTCCAACCCCAACATTTCAACATCAAGAATAAGATCATCACCGATAGTAGCCATGCTATCTTTATGGAGTCAAATTCAGCCTCTCCCGAGTTCTTGGAGAAAACAGATCAAACAGGGGGTATCGACCAACAATTAGAAGGTGGTAAAGCCACAGCTAAAAAACACACGGATAACCCACCATATGAACTTGATGAAGAGATTGACCATTTATTCCTAGATAACAAGGAAAAGGGTAATTGCAGATTAGTCTCATTTACTGCTCCTGAAAGTGAATTGAAATTGACTTTTGTCTATGAGAGCCAATCTGATGAACCTCAAGCAGCCATAGATAGTACTCAATTACTAAAGGGTCAAATTGATTCCATTAGTGATAAAACTATGGCTCAAGTGACATCTATTGAGAACAAGAAACTTTACGGTTTATTGATCAAATTGGTACAGGACCGTGAAGGTCCTGTCATCAGAACTACTCAATCTGTCGAGGATAGTGATGAAATAAGAATGTTGGTGGCTTATAAGAGATTCACCACAAAGAGTTACTTTTCCGCAATCAACTCATTATTCCACTACTATAAGTTAAAACCCTCTAAATTCTACTTAGAATCTTTTAGAGTTAAAAACCAAGCTTCAGCTGTAAAGACGAATAAGAATCCATATGACGATATTATTATTTTCTCAATTTACCTTCACAGATCTCAGCAACCAGAAGAAATTTTGAAAAATGACTTGGAACTGGCAATTAAGCAAGTCGAAAGAGAAGCCTCTCTATTATATGCCATCCCTAATCATGCTTTTACCAAGGTTTGTGCCGAGAGACAGTTCTCTCCTCAGGAAGCTGTCTACGCGCACGTCTCTGCTATCTTTATCAACCATTTCATTAACAGACTTGGTAGTGACTACCAGTCATTGTTATCCGTATTGACGATCAAAGACTCAGATACCACACTTTTGGAAATCTTAAGTAACTTGAAGAGAAAGTTAAGAAATGAGACATTGTCCCAACAATCTATCATCAATGCTCTAGAGAAAAATCACAAAGTCGTATCCAAATTGTATAAAAACTTTGCAGATGTTCATTCCCACCATGCAAAGTCTGACAGCTTACAAAAGACTCTATCTTACCAAAGATTAGAGCAAATTGAACCATTTAAGAATGACCAGGAATTCCAAAGTTTCTTAAATAAATTCATTCCTAATGACTCCCCAGATTATTTGATTTTACAAACTTTGAATTTGTTTAACAAGGCGATCTTAAAGACTAATTTCTTTGTCACTAGAAAAGTTGCTATTTCTTTCAGATTGCTGCCTGAGCTAATCATGCCAAAGGTAGAGTACCCAGATACCCCATATGGTCTATTCTTTGTTGTAGGTAACACTTTCAAAGGTTTCCATATCAGATTCAAGGATGTTGCTCGTGGTGGTATCAGAATAGTGTGCTCAAGAAACCAAGACATTTATGATACCAATTCCAAGACCGTCATTGATGAAAATTATCAACTGGCTTCTACACAACAAAGAAAGAACAAGGATATCCCAGAAGGTGGTTCAAAGGGTGTTATTTTGCTAAATCCTGGTCTTGTTGAGCATGATCAAACCTTCATTGCATTCTCTCAATACGTCGATGCCATGATTGATATCTTAATTAAGGATCCATTGAAAGAGAATTATGTTGACCTTTTGGGAAAGGAGGAAATTCTGTTCTTTGGTCCAGATGAAGGTTCGGCCGGCTTTGTCGACTGGGCAACAACTCATGCCCGCTCCAGAAATTGTCCATGGTGGAAGTCATTCTTAACTGGTAAATCACCAGATTTGGGTGGTATTCCTCATGATGAATACGGTATGACTTCTTTAGGTGTTAGGTCCTATGTCAATGAATTATACAAGACCCTTCATTTGAATGAAAAGACCGTTGCTAAGTTTCAAACTGGTGGTCCTGATGGGGACTTAGGATCCAACGAAATACTACTTTCTACACCAAACGAATCATACGTTGGTATCCTTGATGGCTCTGGTGTTTTATGTGACCCAGAAGGTATTGATAAGGAAGAATTGACTAGGTTAGCTCACACCAGAAAGATGGTTAAGGAGTTTGACACTTCAAAACTAAGTAAACAAGGTTTCTTCGTCTCCGTTGATGATATGGATGTTATGCTTCCTAATGGAGCTATTATTGCTAATGGTACTACTTTCAGAAACAACTTCCATACTGAAATATTCAAATACGTTGACCATGTTGACGTATTCGTTCCATGTGGAGGTAGACCAAACTCCATTAACTTGAATAACTTGCACTGTTTCATTGACGAAAAGACTAACAAATGTAAGATTCCTTACATTGTTGAAGGTGCAAACTTATTTATCGCTCAACCAGCAAAATTAGCATTAGAAGCCCATGGCTGTGTTCTATTCAAGGATGCTTCAGCTAACAAAGGTGGTGTTACTTCATCGTCTCTTGAAGTTTTGGCTTCCCTTGCATTGAATGATGATGATTTTGTCAATAAATTTGTGGCCAAGAGAGAGACAACACCAGAAGGTATAAAATTCATCAAGAGTCCACTGTACAAAGCATATGTTGTTGAGGCTCAATCAAGAATTGAGAACAATGCTAGATTAGAATTTGGTCAATTGTGGAAGATTAATCAAGAGACAGGTACGCCAATTTCTGAGTTGTCGAATGTTTTATCACAAACCATTAACAAGCTGAATGACGAATTGGTAGAATCTGAAGAGTTGTGGTTGAATGATTTGAAGCTTCGTAACTATCTTTTGTTGGAAAAAATAATTCCAAAGTTGTTAATTGATGTTGCTGGTAAGGATCAAATCCTAACGAGTATTCCGGAAAACTACTTGAAGGTTTTGCTGTCCAGTTACTTATCCAGTACTTTTGTTTACAAGTTCGGTATCGATGTCAATATTGGTAAATTTTTAGAGTTCATTGGTGAATTAAAGAGAGATGCTGAAAAATTCTACAGTAATTGAATTCGACAGCAAGTCTCTGTAGTCTGTCTAAACCACAAAGTGTTGACATCATCTCATTATCTAGCCATTACTAATTAAAAGTACTGACTTTGAATGAAATAAGCTTGCTGTCTAGCATTTTCTCATCCCCATGAAATTCTTTTCTATCTTATTTTTTTGCATGTTATATTAAAAAAAAAAATATCTTTTTATGCATTTAAACTATTATTATTGACATGTATTTAAGAATTAGTAAATCTCCTGTACAAATGAGCAGCCTTTTAGCTTAGATTTAATAATATAAATATTCATAGTCCCATTTTGCACATGCTTGTACAAGAAATGAGAGTTAAAGTGCCGGAATCCGCATTAATTGAGATGACTTAGCCATCGGTCGTGCATCATGCAATGCCAACCTTAAATAACGATTTGGAAAAGCACTTATTTAAGTCTTACATATCAAGAACATCAAATGGTTGTGTTCACAATTGATTACAAAACATACACTGCTTTAACATACTCATTGGTTCTAGTTTCAAACTCAACTGAAGGATTAATCTACCCTAAATACAGTACTTGTTGCAAAGACTCAGAGAGCAACTAATGAAGTTATAGAACAATAATCCATAGTTAGTTAAGCCTAAATATACTATGGATGACTTTCCATCTTTGAATGTTTCAGATTTGGAGTCTAAGTTACTAGATTACAATATTAGAGATTATGAGGTACAAAATAGTAAACATAAAAATAACATAGCAGGAAATGAAAAGGAATCCATAGACCAACTTAGTCTTTTGAACCAAGTTTGTTCTTTAAAAAACAGGAAGGCTATAGATAGCACTAAAAACAGTCCACTATTCTATCAAAATGTCCTGCTTTCTAAACTTGCATGCTCAAAAATACTGTGTCATGCTACAAAAGGTGGGAATATTGAAGTGATGGGAATGCTTTTAGGTAATGTTATAGGGAACACATTTGTTATATTTGATTGTTTTGAACTACCTGTTGAAGGAACAGAGACTATGGTTAATGCGCATATGGAATCATATGAATATATGGTCCAATTTTATCACGAAATGGTGGAACGATCATATACAAGAAATGAAGAGAATTTAAATATCATTGGCTGGTACCATTCCCATCCTGGTTATGACTGTTGGCTAAGTAATATTGACATGCAGACTCAATCATTAAATCAGCAACATCAAGACCCATACCTTGCAATTGTGGTGGATCCTCATAAAAGTAAGAATGATCAGAAGGTTAGGATTGGCTCTTTTAGAACATATCAAGATCAAAACGATGATACAAACTTTTATGAATTGAGCACTACAGTTTTCGATTCTGAGTTAAACAAACTAGAAAATCCGCTATCTGTAAAGATTCCATTTAACAGTATAGAATCAAGGAATTTAGAGTCAAACTATCTCCAGAAACTGTCTGCGACAGTCAAACAATGGCGTAACTTTAAGATAATGGAAAAAATTGAAAACACTGCACATACTGAAGATACAACTACTAACAAGTCAATTTCTACTCCTGGAAGAATAATTCAAACTGCACATGAATTTGCATTTGCGGCTACATCGAACGGTAATGGGTCTCGGGTAAACATTATAAGATCAAACAGCGTGTCATCTATTGGTTCCAGTAGCGATATCGAAATGGAAGATAGAAATTGTAGTGCTTTTGATAGTGTAGCTAGCAGCATAAATACTATTGCTGATCCATCTCGTACATCATCGATCCATACACAGATGAACAATCAAAACAACCAACAAGAACGCAATTCACCAAAACGACCCCATATTTTACCTGCTATACAATCATCTAGATATGGCGTTATATTTGAGGGAAAGGATAGGCCTGAAAATAAAAACTTTAACATACGAACTGCTAGTGCACAGGATGCATTTGAGTCAAAGTGCATAGATGATTTTCACGAATCGCTGAAGAATGATTACCTAACTCAAAAGGAAATACTGCTACGTCTCAAGCTTCGACAATACTACCGACTTAGAATGTATCGTGACATGTTCTCAAAATGATACGAATATAATGAATCTAACGTGTAATGAACATACATAATAATATTTTATTTATATATAACCAAAGCTGTCACAGCAGATAAAAGTGACAGCTTGGAAGTCAAAAGGTACGAAGTGCTGGAAAAAGTAGTGTTATGGGCAATCATTCAAAGTCATCGCTGTTGATCGATACCTATGGGCTGTCACACATGTCTTGATCATGGAATCATGTTTCCATCTATATTTGCGTCATGATTTATACTATCATTCATACATAGAACTTGGTTGATATATTAATCACAATACTGCAATTTTAACAAAAACTTAGAAGTGATATAAAATAGGCAAGAGAAATTGATAAATAATGGTATATCGTGGGTTTGGGCTGGAGTATTTGTCACCACCGGAGAAGAAAGCATTTGGAGAGCTGTCGCCCGATGAACAAGGTGAGCGCGGTGCAGAGATGGTTGTGGGATTCATGTCATCGTGTCCCGGTAAGTCAGTAATAAGTGGTGCCACTGGTTTTGCGTTAGGTGGTGTGTTAGGTTTGTTCATGGCTTCCATGGCCTATGATACCCCACTCCATACTCCCGTTCCAGGTGGCATGAGTGGAGCTGTACAACAAATGGCAGACCTGCCGTTAAGACAGCAAGTGAAATTACAATTCGCTGATATGGGTAAGAGGGCTTATTCTAGCGCAAAGAATTTCGGTTATATAGGTATGATATATGCTGGTGTAGAGTGTGCTGTGGAGAGTCTGCGAGCCAAGAACGATATATACAATGGTATTACAGCTGGTTGTATAACAGGTGGTGGACTGGCCTACAAGAGTGGCCCTCAAGCAGCATTGGTTGGCTGTGCAGGTTTTGCTGCATTCTCAGCAGCAATCGACATGTACATGAAGAGCGAAGACGGTAGACCTCCTGAAAATGATTTTAAACAATAATCTAATAAGTTTTGAATCTCTTTTCAGATATAAGGGAACTTTTAGATACAGATCTTATTTCTGTATTTTACTTGTTAATAGTACATATATGCATCATAAAATCGTCATCTGTAGAAACACGCAGAAAAAATTTAATATATATAATGAAGAATTCTATATTGTAACTTTTTATAGATACTATTAAGTTTTGGTATTAATTAATTTTATAGAATTAAACAATTATTAATTAAAATTAAGATTGTGAAAATTAAATCTAAAAGGATACTGAGAGAGCATTGGTAGCTCTCCCATAAATTAGTGCTCATATCTGCGACAGAAATAGAAAAAGAAAAAAGAATATATATCTCAGAAAAAAGTTTTTGGAAATAGAATAATTCTTCCCTGAAATAAGATTCAGCTAGCTTAAACCTTTTTTCAAAAACCGTCCATTTACTAATAAATCAATGATCCTTACCGTAAAAGAAATACACTGATTTGCAGTTATAAGAAATGTCTGAACGGATCTGAAGCATTATCTAATCCCTTCCCTTTCAACGAATGTAATTCATCAAAAAAGAATACTTGGCATAAACTTGAGTAAATCTACTAAAAACAAAAGGTGATGACATCATTTTTAATGACATTAGCGCCATGAAAAAAAATAATGTTCTACCCATGTGTTTCAGTTCTTTCAAGTTTAAGCTTGGACAGCAGTGTCACCAGAAGCACGTGGTTGTTCATTCAACTTCTCTTGGTTATATTCGTGAGAAGAAGCAGAGTCTTGTGGGGCAGTTTCACCCATACCTTGTTCTGGATCGTAGTTGTAAGCATCGTCCAATGGCTTGACCAAGTCCAAACCATGGAATCTGTTCAAGCTGTTGTCGTTCATGTCGGAACCCTTCATCATCAAACCCTTAGAGCCGTACTTCTTAACGATTGGAGTCATAACTCTAACACCTAGAATAATGGTGGAGGTCAAGTACAAGACGAAACATAGACCAGCGAAGGCAATGGAGGCCTTACCGGTGTGGCATGGACGCTTGTAGTCGTTGGTGGTGTACTTACCAGTGAATGGGTTGTATTCACCGTTAGTTGCTTGGAATTCTTCTTGAGAACCTCTGTGTGGTTCGTAAGTAGTGGATCTTCTGTTGTGGCAGCCGTGGTCACCTTGAACCTTAGCGTCAACAATGAAAGCGGCCAACCATAGCATGGTCATAATCAATTCCCAGAACCAGTAAAGACCAACGAAGATCAATTGTGGCACAGCCAAAGTTAGCAAGCATGTACACAAGCTGTAGAAAGTAGAGATAGCAGCTTGTGCCAACACGAAGTTGGTTCTCTTAGAACCATGGAAGTGGTAGCCATGCACTGTGTAACCAAGTGTACCCAGCACAACAACGGCAGAACCGAATTCAAAAAATCTTAGGGAGAATAACCCAAAGTTCTTCATAGCACTTGAAGCAGTCATTTTTCGTATATGGTTTTTTTATATTAAGTTTGTTTGTATTGTCAATAAACACTGTTGGTTTTATTTTTCTTTCTTTGTTATTTAGAGATTGAGGATGAATTGGATGAGTAACCTGCCGCCTATTTATACTTTTTTTTTTGGCCAACCTCCCCCTTTTACTTATGAAAGCAGCCAATAGCCGCACAGAGAAACAGTTCCTTTCATTAGCCTGCGGTTCCTTGACAGTGCGGGATTTTCAGGACATTAATCTTACAAATAGAAAGAGCTAACTGTTAATTTACCACACAGAAGAGAAGATACAGATACAGCGAATTGCGTGTTGGGCGAATTGTGTGTATTAGCTAATAACCATGTTTTAGATTGAACTGCACTCGAGTTTCTAGGCGAGAATTAGAATTTTAGAAGGGGAACAAAATTTTCCTTGCGGTAATTGCTTAGAAATCCAAGTTATTCTCATCTTTTATTTTTAACCGCCTATTTGTTTTGCTGCAGGTGTTTCTGAAGAAATTTTATTTTTTTCATTGAATTTTCTTAGAAAAGGAAATGCTATTACAGCCGGGAAAAGAAGGGACGGAGCTAGAGCCATGCCAGATATACTCAGAATATGTCGCGGAACAATGGTGCTCTATATTCTTGTCTCCTTTTTTTTCTCTCTCTCCGCTCTTGTCTCCCCCCTCCGATAGAAAATCCCGTACGCTCTAAAGTACCCGCTCATTGAGTAAGAAGTTCTTCGGTGTGTGCGAGTCTACTGTTTTTCTCTGTACTTTTTATTCTTGAAGGGCATCTCATGTCTCCCTTTGCCAATCATTCCCTCTTAAACCGTTGCAGTACTAAGCGCAAATTCTTATGGAAGCGGAATAGAAAAAAAGGGGTCCCCTATTGCACTTTCAATTATGGAAATTTATGGAACAGATTTAAGGTTTGTGCAGTATGTTCTATGCTTGGCTCATCTCATCGGGCTACAGGGAACCTCATGCGCTACTCGTTATGGGAGGATGTACCTGATTGCCCTCAGCCAAAAGAATATTCCCTCTGCATATGTTTCTAAAGCATATTCAGATTCTCCGGACTATGCTAGGGAAAGATTTAGGGAGTGGTACTGAACAGGGGGGGGCGATAGAAAGGAGGGATTTTTGATGTTCTGCTTTGGTTAGTGTTATTGGCTTCTTCAACCTTGCAACTGTAATTGCACAGAACAGTACAGAGCAGGTACTTCGAGCATTACTTATCCTTTCATAGTTTCAATTTCATAGAACATCCCCTACAAAAGCTATGAATAAGTGTGTTTCGTGTTCTTTACATATCTGCTTGTGCGTTCTTTTCTGTGTCTCTTATGTTTTTCATTTTTGCTGTTAACTGCGTTCTCCGGGATTATGATTCAGAATATAAATTGCTGTTCTCTCTCCCCCCCTTTGTTTCAGAATCGAACCACAGCATTCTATCTTGCGGACCTAACTTCACTCGGTGCTTCGGGGATTTGCTCATATCATCCGGTCCTTGCGTTGTGCCCAAGAGAGAAACTTAGGGGTGTGTTGGGATTTTAGTTCGGTGTACAGCCGTGTCTGTGTGATTGGACAGCGAGGTTTTATTATCTTTTGTTTTTCGATGTTCGTCTTTTCGCTTGAGAAAATTTTTTTTGTCTGGCAATCCCTCACCCGCCCCCTTAGTACTCAAGATACACGGAGTTTATTGAGACTGCGACTTGAGACTTTTTTTAGTTACGTAAGGAGTTTCCTGCGAATGTTTCTAACTCAATCCCGGGCCATTGACACAAATTGGCTTCTAATAACTGCGCACATATGTTCAAGAGACGTCCCAACAGATCTTTTTTTTAGAATAAGAAAGACCCATCATTTCCTATTTGGGATTCTATCTTTTTTTGCCTCCTGCCTCATCTGAGCAATAGGAAGATCCCCTTTTTTTTCTCTACATTTTAGACCGATGCAGCTGGTTCCCGGCCACCGATGCCCGGGATCCCTTCTATGTTTGCAGTACAAGAAATGAAAACGTCAACCGCTTCTAAATACGTACCGTAAAAGTTTTAGAAAAATCGAAACAGAACTACGTATTGTGGTGCACGGGTTCTGCAGTTTATGTATGTCTTTTAAACTCTGCAATGGGAACCAGGGGGATCATGTTATATCGTGGTGTATTGCTGTTTTAGAACACGTACACCCGAGTAGAATATGCCTCCCCCCCCCCCCCTGATCGAATACAGCAGAAGGTGATGGAAATCCATTGGCATAGAAGGAAGTCAATCTCATCGATCTTCGGGGTTTTCGGGTCCCGGGGATGAATATGTCTATAGTTTCATTCAGCGTTACATTCGTACTTATGTATATTAGAGAATTGCGTCCAGTATCGGTCTCTCTATTAGTACATACGTTGTCTTGCAGTACAATTGCGGGTATACAATTGCGGGTATACAATTACGTCTACTCTGTAGAGTCTAGAATGATAGTCACTGGTCCCTCGTTGGTCAATGAGCAGCTCATCATAGCGCCAAACTGGCCGTCCTTGACTTTGTCTGCGCCCAGTGTAGTCTTCAACAGGTCCAGGAACTGGTTGTATAGCTCCTGTGCGTGCTCCCCTTTCTGAGCCTTGTGGAAATCCGGTTTGTTACCTTTCTTGGTACGCGCCATCAGCGTGAACTGCGAGACACTCAGGATCTCGCCCTGTACGTCCTGGATAGAATGCTTCCAGAACTGGTCGCCCGTCTCAAACAATCTCAAGTTCAGCACTTTGTTGGAGAGCTTCTGCGCATCGGCAATTGTGTCCTCTGTGCTTATACCAACAAGCAGCATATACCCCTTGGCAATTTGAGATACAATCTCATTGTCCACTTTCACCATGGCCTGGCTGACCTTCTGTATCACTATCCTCATAGCCGATTGAGTTTTGGGCGCTTGATGCTCTGTTCTTCTTGCGCAAGATGTCAATCTATGCTAACCTCACCAGTCTCGTCAGTGTTATGCCAATGCACTGTTCTGAACCCTTTCGCAATATATACGTCGTCCCATAGATCACCCAAGGTGCCCGATGCACTTTGCTGCGCAATTTCCAAAAGAAGAGTCATTTAAAGTGCTGTATAAGGTGATACATGATCACATTGATTTTGTCATAGTGATCCCGCACAGAATGATACGCGAAAACGCGAAAAGACGGGAAACCCGAAGGATCGTTTGGCTCAAATAGCATCCATGCACATGACCTAAGAGCACTCATCGCAATGTATAGTTATTGATGCCAGCGGTAGTTTCATATTTTTATACCTGCCGTTTCTGATATTCTTTTGGTGGGATTTGTTTTTGGCTATACACATCTGAACACATTAGGATATCTGATGTCTATTGAGATCATAGCCGTGCTGACCTCGATATCTAAGGATGACAATGGGTACCATATAGCGCTGGATGATATCGCAGGTGAAGTGCGAGTGTTGGATATAGACGAGGCCCAGGCGAGAGAAGTAGTAAATGAATGTGACCTGGAAGTCTCTGATACCAATGCATTCAATATAACGAAAATACAATTGGAGAAGCTTTGCTTTGTGGTGGCTAAGTGCACATCTTCTGGACTACAGTTGGTCAACGGTGACATGACTTTCAAGTTGCAACCTGTGGACGTAAAAGTACTTGATATTAATTACATACAGGAGAACTGGAATACTCTGGACAAGAAGAAGAAAGATAAAATCTCTAAAATACTACTGGCATTGAAAAAACTGGACTCTGATATCAAGTCAGAATTCAATTTTGTGAAATTAAATAACTACAAAAATACTCTGGTGCATTTTCTATCCGGTATTAAAATGACCAAACAAACTAAACTGACGAGTTTCTTCACAAAACAAACTACTATGGTGGAATCTCAAAATGACTTTAACTCACAAGCTATGAACACGCAGCAGTTTACTATTCAAGCAAGTATACTGGGAATTAGTGACGATGAATTGATTGACAGCGATGACGATTTGGACAATATTTCCGAGGAATCGTACCCTACTGTGACAAGATTAGGATCAACAAAACATGATCTACCAACGAACCACAATGGGTCATCTGCCAATAAACACAGTAAAAAGGATAGTTGCTTTTATGTGAATTTTATGGACCCACATAGAAACCAACTCTGGACATACAATGGTGATAATTCGTCGGTAATCATAAGCCATTGTTCATTACAATCTATGTCTCCTGTTGGGTTTAAGTCCTTAGATGATCTAGATAAATTCACTCTTCGATTAGTATTCAAACAAAAAACAATGGTAGATGAACTTCTCATACCGAATAACAATTGCTGTGAAGTAGTTATCAAGAACAAGTTGGAGTACATGGAAACTTTTGGTAGACTAGCTGATACTTCAAGCAAGCTGCGAAAATATCTTAATGGTGATTTAAACATAACAGTAAAGAAGTGGAAATATGAGATTCGTGGATACGACAGTTTCAAATGGACGATAGAGAAATTAGATTTCAACCCAGAGATGCCAGTAAAAGAAAAGGTACCTGAGCAGGGTAAATGCTCTAATCGATACGACACCAACAGTATAAATTTCATCGTTGAGTCTACTCGGGATCAAGTCATTCAATTTAAGGACATGATATTTGAAGAAGAAAATACCGCAAAATTTTATATTGTATTTGGCTATTTATTAGCGTGCTCAACAGATAATAGTAACTATGCCAATTTCGTATTCACAGATTTTACAACAAACCGGAAATACGAGCAGAAATATACATTTGATCGGTATATCAATGACTATAATACAAAATTAGATCATGACCAAAGTTTTAGAGTTATTTCATACTATAATCATTTCAATGAATTTAATATGAAAGTCAAAGCCAAGTATGGTAAAGATCTCAACGCTATGGTCAACGAGAACTCACAAATTGCGGATAAAAATGTTAGTAAGTATGGAATACTTTGTCGAATAGTGATGAAGTGTAAACTATATCAATCTGTGCTGAATTTAGTGGAGCGAGATATCGAGCTACTTGATAACCTACATGAATTGAGCATTGGGGAGAAACCGTACATCAAAGAGCTATTCAATAAAACAGAGCCCTATCTGACTGCTTCTCCGACTTTGAATGTGAACGGCGATATAGCATCCTCGAAAGCCACACGAGAGTCAAAGGAGCAAATTCCATATATTCCAGATATTACACAGTATGAAGTTGTGGAAGATCATAATATTTCACAGTTGAATCATTTGCAACACCTTACACCGAAGATTTATGTTTTGAACGTTTACATAATTGATGTTGAGATAGTATACGATCAAGAAATACGCATCAAAGTAGTGAATGAATTACCTATGGTAGGCAAATACGTGCCACCAGTCGATATACTTGAAGTGTATATCACCGGCAAAGAAGAAGTACAGAATTTCCTAGGCGACGAAGCGCTAACCATGGATATATTTACCCCACTGCTCAATGAAACATCGAGACTTAGAGTTTTCCAAAGACCTTCTAAAACTGACCGGATTATTCGATGGTCCCCAATTGAGTGTACCATACAAGAACTCCGGCTACAGAGAATGTTCAGGCTAAGAGATACTATTAAAGTGGAAGAAACCTTGTCGTTAACTCAATAAGCTTTTGCTTAGCATCGAAGTGTAAGAGATACGCTAGTACATGTGATATTAAACCCTCCCATAAAATAGTGAATGGGAAGCGCTTCTAGAACATTTGAAGTGTATTTCCAACCTACACTTTCTAACTTGCTTCTTTGCTCAGGGCGAGTTGAAATGTTGTTCGTCAATGTGATCTTTCAAATAGTAGTCGGCGAGGGGTAGTGGCCCTTATTTTCCTATTGCGGTATTACTTCGTAAATAGAGAGGATTATAGACAACGTCCCGGGTTTACAGAAAAAGCTTGCCCAGGCGATGAAGTCCAGTGAAGTTTAGTGCAGTGAATTTTGTTGGCTTAACCCACCCAACCCACTCCCTTCACTTGCGCTCGACACTGGCACTGTCCTGCCTATTAATAGACTCAGGCTTTAAGTGTCGCCCCGCTGGAACTGAAGTCTTGTGTGTGACGTCTACCATGACGATCTGCTTCCTACGGGTGTTTTCTAATATATTTTTTCCCTTTTGCTCTCTACTTTTGTGCACACAACCTGTTTTCGGGAAATACAAGACGAAAGTCCACACAGTAATATCTGTACAAATCAGAAATCCCTGAGTTACCGCATTCAGAACTAATCTTTTATTTATTGTTCCCGAAATAGTACAAGAGAGAGCCCTTAGAATAAGAACCCGCAACAAGAGAAAAAGGGGAGTCCTTTTTTCGGTAACTTTTGCTCCACGGATAAGTCTAAGGGAAATATTCTCCTAACAGTACCTCTTTCCTTCTTCTTCATTTGTTTACATTTTCCCTATATTAGGGCTGTGTGTTGTTCATGAGAACGCGCAGAAAGAGTTGCAGAGGATGTTGTTGCGCACCTTCCCTCTCCGGACTTGCTCTCACATTTTCCCAGGTAGAAGACTTCCCCCCCCTTTTTTTACTCTTCCTGCCCTATTCTCTCTGTGCAGTTGCAAACATGCCCCTTTTAGGGCTAGGTCCTGCAAATTGCAAGGAGTAGGTGTTTGCGATATTGCCCTACATCAACATCCCCCCGATGAGTCCCTTCCCTGGGGTCTCACTGGCCCCCCGAATTTAGTAAACACTGTATTGAAGGCAGAAGACGTAATAGCTTCTGGGTTCAGCGAAACTAATACAAGAAAACAATAGAGCGTACGCAATGGGTCAACTTAATTGAAGGATTGGCACATCGCATCCTTGCTGTTTGTATTGCATAATATCCCATAATATCCCATAATAAACAAAGACATGGGGAGGCTAATATCGATGAGGATGCAAATAATAAGCCAAAATGCTATGATACACAATACTCATAATGGTGATGGATGTTAAAGAGACGGAGAGAGGGGGGGGGGTTAGAAGGAGTTGTTTGGATTAGAAACTCTCAAAGTTTAGAGAGAGAAAAATAGGGAAATTTTTTTGGGTATACTAATACTAAGTTCTACAAGGAAAAGGACAAATTACAAAGTTAATTTGTTTTTGTTTCTAAAACAATAAGGAATTGTTATTTCAACAAAGAAGAAGAGGGAGAAAAAGCTGTTGCTTTTTTTTTTTAATTCTCTTAACAATAATATTTGATATTATATATAACCTTTGGTTATTTCGGAAATTGAGTTTTCTACTTCTTTCTATTGATTGCTAGGAAAGCTACTTTTTTTTTAAGTTTTAAAGAATAATTTTTATTCACCTCCCCCATAAGCTTTAAAGGTAATCAATATATCTGAAAAAAAAATTCGTTTTTATCACAGAGAAGCTCTTTTAAGAAGTTAACAGTATAATAATAACAAAACCGAACAAGTTTCATTTGAGCATTCCAATAAAACAAGAAAACTCATAAGCCCTAAAGTACTCATAATGCAATACAAAAGATTTGTAAACGCTATTGTGTGTTTGTTTATAGTAGGTGCAGGTCTACTATCTTTCTTCCTAATCCTGTCAGGTGCCCGTGATTCTGGTACTTTGAAGAATTTTTACTGGTTCGAAGCTGACACCAGTGGTTTTAATGATGCCCCAGATGTCACAAGATGGTACAACTACATGTACTGTGGTTATGCAGACCATGAGACTTACGACTGTTCCGACAAAGGTGCCGACAAACCATTTTCTCCAAAGGATAACTTCGGTGAATCCCCCAACATGCCAAGAACTTTCATTGACCACAGAAAGACATACTACTACTTGTCTAAGGTCGGCTGGGCTATGTTGTTGATATCCCTTTTCTTCACCGTGTTGGCTATTGTCCCAATATTCCTAAGTATCTTCAAGTTGGCTAGACCATTGAGCATCACAACTTGTGTGTTGTGCTGGCTGTCATGGTTCTTCATTACATTGGCTGCTTGTTTGTACACTGGTTGTTATGCCAAAGCTAAGAATGCATTCCACCACGACGACAGACATGCAAAGATGGGTGCTAAGAACTTTGCTTTCCTATGGACTACTGTTTTCCTAATGGGTGTATCTTCTATTTGGACTATGATCGATGCTATTACTAGAAGAAAGGAGAAGTATAACAAGTACAGAACTACTGACGTCTATTCTGACACCGAAGTGGTCGGTGCTGTACCACCTGTTGAAAGCCAACCATCTTCTGGCCGTACCTTTTTCAGAAAGCTAAGAACTAAGAAACACGAAACTCCAGCTGGTGTGATGGCGGAAGAGGAATCCCATGAAAAGGTGGTTGAAGGTGTCCAAACTTAGAAATGTTTAGTTGTATTGGCTATTGCAGTGCTTGGCTAAATAACTAACCATTTTGTATTATATGATCTAATTTCTGACGTCATACAGTCATTCATCGAACTGCTTGGACTCCAAGACAAAGATATCAGCAATAACATGAAAAAAACTTAAAAGACAAAAAAAAATTTAAACACAGAAAATGGGATTGTAAGGTTTTAGTTTTGTTTCTTCAAGTTTCATTCAACTTATGTTTCGATAGCATACGTATATCGAAATATTATCATATGTTTTTGTTTTAAACTGGCATTGCTTCTAAAAATTCAAAACAAATAAAACTAGTTGTTTCCACTCAATTATTTTCTTAATTTATCATTTTAATCACACTAATTTACATTAATAATAAAAATACCCCCTGGTAGTAGCAATAGCCAGAATGTGTGCTAGGCATACCCAAAGCTTAACAACAATTAGCATAAGAAAAGAGAAAGACATATTTCACCTACTTTCCTAATTCTGGTTTACTATCATTTTGATAATATCCTTAAAAAAAATTGAAGCGTCTTTTTAATTTGTTTGTTCTTATTTGTTGTGACGACACAACTCTTAATTAATGAAACACAAATTATAAAGAAACACATCAATCCAATCGAACCCATATCAAAAGATAATTTTCCTTTAATTTTTTATTTCTTTATCTCCATATCTTCTATAAGTATCATTTTGATAATTTTTAATATAATAATATTACTCTATAATTCAAAAAACATTCTTTTCATATCACATTATTTAGAGCAGGGGATATGACCAGATTCCTTATTTTCATGTCTGATAGTTGATATCATTACTACCATTTTCTTTCGCATCCTATTATCCCAACACTCCTTAAATGAGCTTGAAATAATTAGAACACTTCAATAAACAACTAGCAACGGCAACGGCAAAATTTCAAGGTCTATAATTACAATTCAAGAAATAAAAGGAATGAGGTTATTAGCCAATCGGCACACGATCAATAAGGGGACCCCGATCCCACACATCAGTTCCTAGTGAATATTTGAAATTATAATATTAGTTACAGTGACAGCCCATTTGGTCATGTGTACACACCTTGCCATCAATGGCTAGTTATAAGACAAGATTACTATCCTTGCATCCACATCCCCCCGGGGCTCATCATAAATTCCAGCTCATCGATAATTTTTTTTATATTTAATATTAATTATTTTCATTGATCCCTTAAGGGTTCGCACTTGTCACACAGAAAAGTGTGCAGGATACTTACTTAAAAGAAAAGATATAGCCAATTTAAAAATTATCATATGGAATAGTTAATGATCTAGAGATGACCAACATAATAATAGTACTTTACTGAATGGTAGTGTGTATTCAGCCAAAAAGAAAATATGTATTTAACTAGTACACTCCTTCAAACCCTGTTCCTTGAGGGATGTTAGGATTTTATTTATTGATAAGTTTGTTCTTTTTACTACTTTAGCATTTAGAAAAGGATATAAATAGGCAATTTGTGAGCAGTAAGCTTTATTAAAGATGTTGAAATTCAGTAAACCAAGGTCCCCAAATAAAGACAAAGAAGAAAATAACAAAGATAAGGAACCACTTGCTTTAGGTAATAAACCATTTGAGAAAGTCAACTCGGCGGATATTGGAAACGACTCTAAATACGCTGATTTTTTTGACGAGCAAAGAAGGAAGGAAAAGCAATTTAGTCACAGCACTACTAAGCCAGTTGAGTACAAGCTGCCTGAGATGCAAACTGGTGACGATACTGCACGTAAATTAGAAGGTGATGGCACCAAGACTCAAGCTGGTCTTGGGTTTGGTTCATTAACCAAGCCTTTCAGAAGGTTTAGCGCTTCGCATAAAAGTGGTAATGATCAATCTGTCGCTGCTGTACATGGTGAGATTGACAATACTGGTCAAACTGCTGACCGTTCATTGAAACCAACTAATCTATTCACTGGCTTCACTGAACGTAGAAAGAGTAAGAGCAAACAAGAAAGCTCAGCAGACAGAAGAAGGAGTTCTTTGCCAACATCACCTGTAGCTATGGAGGATAAGCCACCTACTAATACAGGTGTTGTGATTCCAAGTCATCCTCAGGGTGGATTTACTGGTAACACTGGGATCAAGAATGAAGTCCAAACAGAGAAACAGAATTTCTCACATGCTGTAGAAATGCATAATAACAACAATAAGACCAAATCGGATTCAGGTTCAATGTGGAATTCCACTAGTAAAAATGCAACAGCCAGAGAATCAGGTGATAATTCAAATGAGGACAGTCATATGGGAAATCCTAATGTTCAATTGTCTGGTACGGTCTTTGACCGCACTTCCGCTAAGGGCAGAGATATTTTGAAAAAGGATGAGCCAAAGACGTACTCTTCCAATAGTCAAAATTTTAGTGGTATTAACAGAAAACCCTCTGCTGTAGAAGAAAACTACAGTACAGCAAAGGGCTATTCTGAATATAATGATAGTAATGAAATTCCTTTGTCTACCATTACCGGAACAGTTGGAAATGACAGCACTTCAAAGACTCAGTTTGAAAAAAATGTAATTTCTACTCCAAGTAAAACTGGTATCCAAAAAACCCATGTCAACCCAACACCACCATTGAGCCCAAAGGAAATCCAGCAAGCTGATCATTTAGACCATGAAGGGAGAACTTTCACTGGAATTGGTTTAGGTACTAAGAAGGAATCTCTAGGCTCTGGTAACAATTATTCCGATAATCCTCATATCATTAAGAAGACCAATAACTCTAATGGCAGTGGAGTAAACAACGGCAAGTCCCTTGATCCTAAGACTGCTGACACCGATAATAGTAGTTCTGGAAAAGAAGTCCACAATGGTGTATCAGCAATGACAGCTGGATTAGGATTGAATAAGCATGTGAATTCATATACAGGCGCTAATAATAATTCCAATAGAGGTCAAAAGCAATTTGGTGTTCAATCTGGCCATACCAATAGTGGCCACAACAAAACACCCAAGACTGAAGATCTTGTTGAAGAACTACCACAGGGTGGTGCTCTATTTGGTACTCTTGCAGATCAAGACAAAAATACTAGTCATAGCAAATCTACGCAATCAGGTGGCAGCATGGGCCAAAATCATCACTCTGGTACTAGTCACCCACAAAATAAGGGCATGAGCAACACTAGTACCAGTATGCAATCTGGTAAGCTCGGCCCAGAACAGATGAATATCACAGAACCAAAGGACATGAACAGTAGAAAATTTGTTGAAAGAGAATCTCACAATAATGACTTGGAACAATCTTTGGATCCCAGATCAAAGGAAATAAATCCTTTGAAGAATCTGAACATCTCTGAACCCAAGACGGATGACGCTAAGCAATATGTCCAAAGAGAAAACTCTGCGGCAAAGCCAGAAAGACAAAATAATTTCCCAGTTGGTATGATGAATGTTGAAGAACCACAGGAAGTTTACTCAGAGAAGAGGAACACAGGTATGACAACATCTGGATTGCCTAACTTGGATAGAAGCGAGTTACAAACAAGCCAATCCTTTACATCTAGAAATAGTATTAAGAGTAAAAACCTCGACGATCTTGACCCAATTAAGGACAATGATCAAGACCAACGTCATGGGACTCGACAAGGAAGTGGTCTTGGCCACGGACATGATCATGGAGCCGGTCGTGGTTACAATAACTTCAATGATGATGAGAAGTTATCTCCTGTAACCAGTAATGATCAAGCTGGCCACAACCATTTGAAATACAGGAACAGTCTTGTTGACCCAGATGTACCAACTTACCAGGCCGTTCCAAAATCACATGGCGAGCACGTTATCCATGGCTCACCTATGGACTACAAATACTCTGAGGGTAAGTCTTCAAGCACCCCAAGATCAGAACAGCGTAAATCACAGAGCAAAACAAGCACTGGTAAGAAGAAATTAAAGGAAACCCTAAGATCTTAATGAAATTATGTCAAGCTTTGTTAGCAAATACTTTTTTTTAATTCTGTCCCGAACTATGTATCTACCATATTTTCATACTTTGAGTAATTAAACAAAAAAAAAAAAAATATAATTAAAATGAAATACCAAATACATATCTTAGTTTCGAAAACCATTTCCTCCATCATAGATAGTGTTAAAAATCTTGTAACAATTCCTTTATTTGCGAGAGAGATATTTACTCTTGCTGCACAACACCGCCAAGCCAATAACTGAGCTCTTTGACTTACATCAGTATGATGTGAATCATGTGACTTATTCGTACTGGACGTAAATTTAATCTAATACGTACGCACAAGGAAATACCTAAACTGGAAATTACCTTCCGAATAAGGGAATTTCAGGACCTGCATTTGCCATAACCGGTAACTGCAATCACTCCGCGTGGGGGGGGGAAGGGAGGCAAGTGGCATCCTGTAGGGAAGTGTTTATTGTGGGCATGTGAGTCCTCCATGCGGGTAAGCCATTTCGAGTGAAAGTCACCACAACAAAGCTCTGCAAGAACAAAGGCGAGCCCAAAGGCAGCACAATCGCAATTGTACCCTTGTGGGTTTCCCATGGGTCCCTTTGTTTAATCCTATAGTCGTGGACTTCGCTTGCCCATTGTATGTCAAGTTCCATTGAGGTCCCTGGGCGTTTGAGTTGTCGGTAGTCAAAAGAAATAAATGTAACTTGGTTTTACTGCATTGTCTTTCTTTATCTTCTGTACAGCTCGCCACGATATCAACGATCAATTATTGATGAAAATGACAGAGTCTGAATACATGTTTGGTGGTAACTTCGATAGCCACCATTCCGGTGTGACCATGGAGACAATGATACACCCTGTTTCTCCGACTAGTAACGTGAAAGCATTGCATGGCTCTTTCCTGAATAATCACATCCACGATAATGCGCCATTGAAAGAGATTGAGAATATGCTAACCATGGGTGTCAATAAAGCTGATTATATACCGAATTCAATGACCTCAACAGTTCATACAAATATGCCGCATTTACACACGTTGTTTGACAGTAGCCTGCGCAACCACGGCGTGTTTGACGCGGAAAAGAACTTCTCTTTGCTGATGACGGGGCTGCCCGTTACGTTACGTGAAGCACACTGCATTTTCGCATTTGCTCAAGGAGTTGACTCCATCGAAGTCGTGCCCTCAAGTGATGTTACCCTTGCGCTCAAGGCTATGGAAGAGTACAGGAGTCTGCCTGAAATTTGCAAAGTTAGCGTCGAGGTTAAATTCCAAAATCCTAGCTATCTGAGCCAATGTGCTTTCGAGCTGTTTATGAAACTTGAAAGTATAAAGGAACAGTTCGGTGGTACCAAGTTGTACCTGGGTGTTTATGAACACCAAACTGATAACTATCTATCGATGAGCAATCTATTGGCTGGTACCAATACAGATGGTTCACTCCACGATGAAAACATCGGAAAGAATATGCATTTCTCTTCTTCAGATAGCCACATTGACTCTATGGTTCAATCATCACCTATACAATCTCTTGGGAAGTTGTCGAGACCTAATCTGTTCCCAAGAAGATCGAGGTTCTCCTTTGGTGACCCCTTCAACAGTGAAACTGTTCCCGATACCTCGATCAATATGGGTCTTGGAGGCGACACGTCACTGAACTCATTACATCAAATGGATGGAATTAATAGCAGGAAATCCACTTCTAGAGATACAGGAAAGGCTTTACTTCTTATGGAGAATGATGAGATCAATGAAAATATTTGGGGAACTGATACTCTACCTACAACAGTAGACGATTTGCCATTGACATCCGGTGCTAACACCACCGATACTGGTGTTTGGAAAGATGAGGGAAACAAAGGTGTTAATCACAACTTATATCTCTTGCCTGAATCGAAAACGAGTAACAAATACTCCACCAGAAAACCAGATTTTGCCGATGAAAATACACACGTATTTCAAAATGGATCTGCTTTACTCCCTGAAATTCATGGTGCTCAAAACGACCAACTAAATGGAGGTGCTTCTAATGCCAATGGTTCATTCGATCACCAGACTTTCAGTAACATTTCACATCAGCCCTCCAATAATTACGTGAATAATCTTGGTCCTTCCGATATGGGTTCCATAACCAGAGTGGAAATGACTAATAATCGCAATCAGGATCCTTACATCGGAACAATGACGTATAGAGCTGACAATTTCCAGGATAACCTTGTTCATAATGATAGCACGATATTTCAAAGCAACACTGATCTGACCAAAAATGTGATGGTTGACAACAAAATGGCAACTAATGGAAACAAGCCAGGCTTGTCACCATCCCAATCCTTTTCATCTGCGAATGGCATGGGGTATAGCGAAAAAGGTATGAGCCAAGCCGATTTATCACTTTTGGCAAAAGTGCCACCTCCAGCTAATCCAGCGGATCAAAACCCACCATGTAATACACTATATGTTGGAAATTTACCTCCTGACACTTCAGAACAAGAGTTAAGACAATTGTTTTCACCACAGCCCGGTTTTAGGAGGCTCTCATTCAAAAATAAGAACAACAATGGTCACACACATGGACATGGTCCGATGTGTTTTGTTGAATTCGAGGATGTGAGCTTTGCAACAAGGGCTTTGGCTGAGTTATACGGAAGACAACTACCGCGGACTGGTGCAAACTCGAAAGGTGGTATAAGATTAAGTTTTTCTAAAAATCCACTTGGTGTTAGGGGACCTAATAATCGCAAGATGACTAGTATTGGAAAGGCACCTAATTCATATAAAGCTAACTACATGAAAAATTAAAATTCACCAATAAATCAACCATAATTTGCGTACTTCGTTTAGCTAAGCATTTCTTTATATATAATACTTACACTGCATATACTCTCATATTCTACATCACATAGTTTATAAAATTTCAAATGTTCCTTTTTACTGTACTGCTAGTCTTCCAAATTTATAAAAGTTAGCTAGTTTCCACATCTTAAACTAGAGCTTACGTAGCATAATGCTACTTCAAACGTATTATAATATGGTTAGCACTTGCGAGCGAAAACATCATTATACAATTATTATCATTCAAAAGTTGTATGTTTGTTAAAGAATTTGTATGTATGCTATATCTTATTTATTTAACGATTAGAAGCCATCGATGCCAAGTCATTATAAGTATCTCCTCTCTTGATACTGACTTGGGGTGAGTTTGGAACATCTGATACAGACAAAAGTCTTCTTTCTTTCATTTTTAATTCGTGGGCCTTTCTTTCCAATTCTTGGATTCTCTTCTGTAATTCCTTGGCGGATTGTGCTTCTAATTCCTCCAGTTTTTGTTGCTTAGCGAGAAGTCTCTCATGCCTTAGCACGTACGGTACTGTTTCTGATATGTTTCTTAATTGGCTTCTTTCTGGCACACCACCTTGCGACATTCCGGAATGTTCAGAAATTACACTCATATTGGTTGTATCCTCCAGATTTTCTGTAGCTTGATTTGTATTACCATTTTGTGAAGGAGATGGTGAAATGGGCAGATTCTGATATGATTTGATTTGCCCAGTTTGTATCAATGACTGGAAGTTACTCAAGCTTGGAACTGTAGACTGTCTCTTTATATTCTGGTCGTTTGATTGGGGATTTGTTGCCTCATATTTGTTATTTGTAACTGAGGATAACTTTTCAGCACGGTAATTCTCATAAAGAACATTCTGCGTGGTATCTTTGAAGTCTTGTAGATGTGAACCAAATAGCACATTTTTCAATATTTTTAAGTCGGAGATGTTTTCGTCATCGATTAAAATAGAACCCCATGGATATTCCCTGACAGCCTTACCTTCAGCATTCCTTTGGTCAGAACATATAGTAGCAAAAGGCTGAAGAGCAGCCAGATACTCGTTTTCTTCTATTGTTTGTTGATCTAGATCAAATTCTTGAGATGGATCGGTGAGGTCAATATCAAATTTATAGATTGGGATGTTATATCTTTCGATATCATTCATAACCGCAGTCTTGAAGGTCTTAAGTTCCTCGGGAGAAAAAGAATCAGCCTTTGAGATAATTGGCAGCACATTGGTGTATTTAGTCAAAGTTTTCATTAGTTCAACATCTTGTTCTCTTAGACCATGGCCTGTATTTTCGATAAAGTAAAGTGCAATATGTACTCTAGTATCTTCGAATCTTGGGTTTCTTCTTATTTTAGTTTCTTCTGCCAAAACAGTGTCAAATTGTTGCCTTAAAAACAGATCAATTTCACTAGTACAGATACTATTATCGATATTTTCACCCAAGCCCAATGTCATTATTAGGTTTAGATATATAGTGTCCATATCCACGTCATACTTATTCTTCTCTTCATTCTTCGAACGAATTTCAAATGAGGTTGATGTAATTGCGATACCAGAGTCCTTATTCTGAGTAGCAGGATTAAACACCTGGTCAAACTCACTACTGTTGGTCAAATCCATCAGGTTTTCCATAGATTGTGATGGCAAACCATTATTGGAATTGAAAGAGATGATCTTTGTTGGCTTAGTGACGGTCAAATAGTCATTGGTATTTGGATTAAATTCGTGCAAGCCACCATTGTATTTGTGTTTAAAAAGATTTGATTCCAATAAGTTGTTAGCAAAAGTTGTCTTACCTGTACCCGATGCACCACATAGCATAACAGAGTAGACAATACCTCTCTTGTGCTTGTCCTTCCTGCGGAAAAGACTGTTAGGAATTGATGGCGAATCCATTTGATTAAAAGTTAGATAAGTGAAGATTAATCAATTCAGTTGAAAGAGACCACAGGAAAAAAAATTGGTCTTATTCTGTAAAAAAATTAGTCCCGAAAATGTGTATTGCAAATTATAACAATGGACTTGTAGTGGTAGTAAAGTGGACAAGTATAAATATTCAATACCAACTACAAATTCAATCAACACTAGTTATAGATGTTTTTACCTCTCCAGTTAATTGACAGACGTTTCCAACTTTTTTTTTTTTTGTCAATGTTATTCTATTTTGTATTTGGGTATCCTGATCTAACTGACAACTCCTCCATGTATGCACAATAGAAAAATAAGACCTAGAGACCACGACTGCCACTATTTTTGGTGTTACGAACACAGAGTCTGGATTTCGCATTTATTCGTGAAAGCGGATTAACAGTGTGACACCAAAAAAGATTTAACGCGTCTCATTATACTGTGATACGAACTGAGAGTCCATGTGATAGACGGGTAATACCTAGATACGCAAATCACAGGATGGATTTGAGTTCTCGTACTGTGCTACTCCTATCCCATTTCAAGTTAGAACTCGTTTGTTTGTTGCACGGTGTTTTCTATGATTCATCAAGCGCTAATGTCTTCTGTTTTCTGTTTAGCTGTCTTGTTTACCATTTCGGGTAGTATAGCCGCTTATTTCTCTTTTGCCGCCCAGATCATGAATAATATCAATAAAACCAATCTATTTTGGGGTTCATTTACATCGGCATTATCCATTTCTTTCTCCAATTGGAAATTTCCCCAGTATTTAAGGTACAATAGCGTGTATGTTGAGTATTATAATAGCTACAAACTGGCTTTTGCTGTCATTTTTACTAACCACTTCCTTTACCTTTTCCATAACTGTATTTCTGCTGCTCACTTTTTTAAGTAGGCATCAGCAATAAATAAAATCACTCTGACTCGATTAAACAGTTCATATATCCACTGCTCATTAACTTCAGAACAACTGAACAGTTACAACTCTAATTACTTCCCCATTAAAATACAGCAATTGGCGGATACTCAAGACCGTTTTTAATTTATGTCATTACTAACGTTTAGTCAGGTGGTGGTATATAATATCCTCACTTCATGAGTTAGTGCAAGAAACGAATTTCGACCTTTACAGGGGATATTGTTAGGTAACTCTTAATGCTCGGTGCTTGTTATCATGAAAAAAAAAATTAGTCCAAGTTTGGTATGGAGAGAAGCTTTTTTTTGTTTGAAATACTATCGTTCTCTCCCAATCTTTTTTTCCACTCAGAATTTACTGCATAGTTTCACTGAAAACAAAGGAGAAAGGAACAAGTCACTGTAATGAATTGAAGAGGTTGTAATGGTAGCCGGTTTGTTAGTGATCAGAATGACCTTCAGGATTATGTGGGGGTGTGATTGCAGGTGATGAGCTACTGCTTATAATTTTTCCTTCAGTCTTCTCATTCTTTTTGCATTAAGATTTTATTCATCAACTTGAAGCGTGCGTTCTGTAATAACTCTTCACCCCCACAACCTTGCCCATGCACAGAGAAAGTGAGTGGATAACAGTTAATGATGATTAAAGCTTTTTTTTTCATTGACGAAGAAGAAGAAAAAAATTTCAATGTTGAAATAATTACTTCTTGGATCCTTATAGTCTTTTAAGTAGATCAAGGACTCCTTTATTTTATTTCCTTAAAAAAGTCATCATTAGTGAATTGAAGTCTATTCAGTGTTCATATCTTATATGAGATTTTAAACTGTTCTTGTGTTGGCAATTGTCTTGAATTGCTTTGAAGAAAACGATCAAATAATTGATAAATAGTCATTTCACCCAGGAAACCTTCTATATTCGAGAACAATAGCTACATTAATAAAAAGTATCGCGAGGAAATAGCACTAAACTCGGTTAAGGTAGGCTAAAAAGAGCATTTATATGGGCCTGGTGTGAATAACCCTTCGATAAAAATTGGCAGTCATCTTTTTATCTTTGTGGTTTACAGAGATATCACAATTTTCGACTAATACATCATACTTATTTCACATTGAGCCGAAAGCAACTCAAGTAGCATAGCATTTATGTTGGGTATCTAAAAATAACAATGGATGAATTCAACTTAGACCTTTTTATTATCATATCATTCCAGATGTTGATAGGCGGATCAAATAACGCCCATAATCTGCAAAACAATAGCACTACACATTCCGCCAATTCCGGATACAATTTGAGCAATCGAGACCCTGGATCAGCACTGAGTCATTATAGTGGTTTTCATATGTCTGACGGTTCCCCAAATTCAATCAACTCGAACTTGACCAACATGACTACACCTATCTTCAACTCTGACAACGGTACAAAATTTGATGATCTGTATATTATTTCAATCTTTGAAAAGATCAATAACATACTGGTTAATAGCTCATCATCCTCAAATTTGTTAAGAACATTCTTAAATACATTATCAGTGGGTTCTGATACGGATTATCCTAATCAATTGTACAAAAGATTCTTGGGTGTACGAAAAGAATTGAAGGATAACTATAACGAATCTCGGTTCAATCAGTTCTTCACTGCAAATGGTGACCTGAGAGATTACCAAACTTTGGAGAAAAACAAGACATGGAGTACAATAAGAAATTATATCTTATCAATATATGATCCCATTGCGGATAAATTTCTGGTGCCAAAGTCGTGGACTACTAATAATTCCCCAAGAAAAATGAGTGTAATTAATAACTTTACAAGCAGTGGGATGCTTTCAAATCTAGCATCAAATAACAATAGTAATAAGGACCTAGTTAATTATGGTTCATTTTTCACAAATAACAAATCTCTAAACGGTTATTACACACAACCAACAAGCCCAACACCAAACGATTTTAGCATTAACTTTAACTTACCAATAACTAACAATAATAACAGTAATAGTAATAACAGTAATAATATTCCATTACCTACAGGAGATGAGTTTGATTCTGCAATGGTAGATATGTTGGATTTCCCCATTAATACACCAGTGGAGGAGAAGTTTAAAAGATCGGAAGAACCAAGATCGCCGGTTTTTGTAGAAGAGCCTCCACAAGATATTGTGTGCTCAAAGTCCGCCCAAAAGGCATTGCTTGCATTAAGACAGCATTATGATGGTGTTATCTCTTATAATGATGAAAAGATTAGAAAACTAGAAAAAGAGCTCAATGAACAAAGACAAGAATCGATATGCCTAAGAAAGTTGTTGTTAGAGGCAATGGGTAGTATAAGATCGACACTAAATGAGATGAGAAGTCAATAAATGCTACAGAGACATTTTCTTCATCGCATTCAGGCGCTATTTATAACGACGCCGATATAATGGGAAGATGTACTGAAAGTTTTTTACTAGCGTTGACCACTATCATTTTCGAGACTGTATTTTCCTATAATTTGACTTTTTCATTCTTTTCGACATGATTTGTTACAAAATGCATTAAATTTTCAATCGACTAATCAATTTGCATAATTAAAAACTCAATACAGCATTAACAATTTTTTCTCTTTTGCTTCCAAGTCTATATTCAACGTTGTTTCATCCATTTTTGTTCGTAGTTTTGCCAATTTCTTCTTTCAATGAACACAATTTTTTATGCTGCTGTTTATTCACTTCTTTTCCTCTTATTTCATTAATGTGGTTAAACAAGCAGCTAATATCTATGTGATTCCACCCATTCGTTATGATTAGATTATTATGCCAAGATATATCTATAGATAAAGTTGAAGATAAATTTAATATAATACCAATATATTCAGTATAAAACCAACAAAAAACAAAAACAAATCAATATTATGTTATAAGCATTGTAAGATAGCTTACATAGTATACTTTAATGTCTGTAATAAAATAATAGATATTAGTGTCAATTACTGAGCAAAATAGGTAAAAGGAATAATCAAAAGGAATATCCGTAAATCAGGGTCTGTTTATAAGTTCTGGTATCCTCAACTATTTTGCTTCTAATTAGTCTTCGCATATAAATATTTTTTCCTTCCGAATGTCACAGTTACTCAAGAAAAGATGAAAATTTAAAAAAAATTTGACAAAATCACAAATAGTCTTCGAAGATCGAAATCAAAACACTGAAGTCATATCAATCTACATTGCTTTTTGTCAGGGTCTTGTTTATTCCTTAAAGTATTCTACTCTAGAAGAATATAATTTTTAAGACAGAAGGTTTTGGTTTATTTGAAATAACCGATCTAAATTAAATTCATCTGAATAAATTACATCTAAAGTCATGTCCGATTGGAAAGTTGATCCAGACAACCGTAGACGTTTGTTGCAGTTACAAAAGATTGGTGCAAACAAGAAATGTGTGGACTGTGGTGCTCCTAACCCACAATGGGCATCTCCAAAGTTTGGTATTTTCATTTGTTTGGAATGTGCTGGTACACATAGAAGTTTGGGTGTTCACATATCTTTTGTTCGTTCAATTACTATGGATCAGTTCAAGCAAGAAGAGTTAGTTAGAATGGAAGAAGGTGGAAACGAACCCTTCACTGAGTATATGACCGCCCATGGTATTGATATGACCTTGCCTCATAAATTTAAGTACGAGAATCCAATCGCTGAGGACTACAAGGAGAAGTTGACATGTAAAGTTGAAGGCAGAGAATTTGTTGAGCCACAGCATCCTGATTTTGATCCTAAATCTTTGGGTAAATCTGAACCTGTGTCTGAACCATCAATTGCATCAGAACAATCAAGTCGACAAAACACCCCGATCGAGTCAAGACGAATCGGTTCACCAACACGCAAGGAAAAGAATGAGGAATACTTCGCCCAATTAGGAAAGAAGAACGATTCCAAGCCAGACCACCTGCCCCCATCTCAAGGTGGTAAGTACCAGGGTTTTGGTAACACACCTGTTAATAATAGAAATGCAACAGATCCAAGCACCAATACAATGAGTTTGGAAAATTTACAAACTGATCCATTGGGTACTCTCACAAAGGGTTGGGGATTATTCTCCTCAGCTGTGGCTAAATCGTTTGATGATGTTAACGAGACATATATCAAACCAAATGTCCAGCAATGGAATACAGGTGAGCTGTCTGAAGAAACTAAGAGAGCTGCCGCGCAATTTGGACAGAAATTCCAGGAAACTAGTACTTATGGGATGCAGGCATTTTCCTCGTTTACTAAGAATATCCAGAAGCAATATATTAATGGTGATGAGAGCTATTCCCAACTTCCTGCTAGTCAAAAAAACCAATCTGCTAGTACATCTCGAGATGATTTGCTAGGTGATACCAAGAAGTCGGTACCAAAAGCAGGCGAAGATGAGTGGGAAGAATTCTAATACTTATTTTAGCCGTTCATTTACGTTTATTGGTTAACTAATTAGTATATTATGTTTCTGGGTTTTAATTTCACCTTAACGAAAATAGCTAACGATGAGATTCATTAATTCACATGTTGATGTTTTTTTATTGCTTTCACCCAGAGCATCCTAATCTTGAGCATTTTATTTCGATGTGATGTATTTTAACGTGAGCTGAAACTACCCATGAAACAAGGGTTACACGGCTTGTAGTATAGACCTGATATTATCACACTAATTATTATTTTAACTTTTCTTCTATGTGTAAAGAATCAAATTATTTAATCATCTAATTCTTGTTTCCAGATTGACGGAATTCTAGTCTATAAGGGGTAAAAACAAGGTAAAGACCTTCCTATTTAACCAATTTTGTTACACAAGCTTCCTAAAAAAACTTATAAGAGTTTAACCTAAAATAATCATTGCACTCGAATTTAAAAGTTAACCTACTTTGGTTGTCAAATTACAAGCATTGAGGTTGAGTAGAAATTGCGAACGTTTTTCGCGTTCTGATTAAGATCAGTACATTAAGTTACTATTATTCTACGCAAAGAAGGATAAGCTATATGAGTGTCTAATGCCTCAAGTCTTTACCAGAGAATACCAATACCTTTAAACCTCATTTCCGTCTTATAATAAATGGCGTATTCGAGAAGTTGGTATGTGGACCTCATAGCAGGATCGTGTTATGATACAAAACCTCAGTAACAGGAATGAGATGCTCGGCCATTATGTATAGAATAAATTAAACTTCCTTTTATGAACTTTTAAGGTGAAATGGTGATTGAGGTCTTACAGTTCTCTTTGATTCCTTATATGTGGTTTTCTTGATTATTCAGGAAAGTAAAGAAGATATTGTTAAGAGTTACAAGAGAATTTCGTGACATTACTTCACCATTCCTGAACAGTTATACCTCAAGTTGACATATTATTTCTAGTAACACTGACGATTTTAGAGATATTGGGAATTCGGACTTTTCCTATGTGTAGTGATTTCTATAGTAATCAGATGGGATCTTTATTCAAGATGCATTGAATTTGTTCTTCAAGATCTTACAAAAAGATAATAATCAAGAACATCTAATGAAGGTAAAAAAGACTGGTTTGCAGTTATTTAACTATAATTTGATACAATGAGACTTATGATATGTGGCATTTTTTTTTGTTATTGAATTTCAACTACCTGCAAAATAGTCACAAACTTTTTGTTGTGAGATCATTGATGAAACTTTAATTGTGGTTCTGGAAGCCCAACTACTATTTGTTTGGAAATAGAATTTAATGTTTTAATTGACATTTGACGTGTTCAAAAATCTACTATTTAACTTGGCGTTTCTGCACTCATTCTCTAATGCAGCAGATAAACTCAATAGCGATGCACATGGCAAAACGCAAAACTGTAAGCGCTTACTTAAATGGTGCCACGAAAAAAATACATCTGGATGTGTGATTCTTTTATTTTCAATGATTAAAATGAAGACGCCAAATTTTATTTAAGATAATGCCTAAAACTTTGCAATTGGCGTTTATTTGTTTTTATTAGGGCGAGTTTTGGTATATGTTTCGAAATCCTGCGTTAAGATAATGTAAAATATTAAGTCAACCCAAAAATTCGACTAGAATTGCTGGCAATGAGGTCATAAAATAAGCTTTGTGTTTGGTGCCAGTAACTATATTCTCATAAAATATAAATACAAGTCGTTTTGATTGAAATATAATGCAAAGTTTCTTGTATCGATTGTTAGTCTTAAATTCGATTACCATGTTTATTTTATCCCAATATGATAACTTGGTTATATAACCGACAAAAGAAATCAACTTTGTTTTACCTTACATGTTCGAAAAGGGAACTTTTATTTTAATGGCTGATGGCCACCTTGAAGATATATCCGCTATTAAAAGTAACTCATATGTTATGTGTGAGGATGGCACTCCAGGGCGTGTGGCATATACAACAAAGGCGAAGCAGACAATCTATGAGATAGTACAAAAGACAAAGCATAGGGCCAATGAAGGTGAGCCTGGTAGGCTTGATCCTAGACGGAGAACAGTTTATAATCGGCTTGGGTTTAATTGTTCAGCCACTCATAAATTGGTTCTAAAAACACCGTCGATACCAACCTTAGAAAATAATCCCAGGAGACCAAACTTAACTGTCAAATGGAGATGCTTGGAAGAAATTCTAACCACTGATGGAAGGGCCATAACGGTGCCAAAGAATCATCACAAGAACTTTCCTAAAACTAAAGAAGGACAATTGCAAGCTCAGAATTTCATGAGAGATAAGCGGTTAATCTGGGGTCCTGATATTGATTACGAAATACAAGTAAGGGACCTTGAGTATCTGGATGCATCAATGCGCGTAACCTCAACGTTAAAATGTAATCCTGTATTTTCTGGAAATGGTATATTATCTAATTTTTTAAGTGGTCAAAGGCACTTGATTACACCAGCAATTGTCTCTATGGCATGGTTATTGGGGCTGTGGATTGGAGATGGTACCACAAAGGAACCTGAGATAACAGTTGATAGTGTAGATGAGAAATTAATGGAAAGTCTCACTGTGCTAGGTCGTTATTGGGGTCTGTATCCTACGTATAAAGATGAAAAGGTTCCACTTAGAGCAAAGCATGTGAGGCTTTATTATGGCAAAGGGCCTGAAGAAAGGCGGAAAACTAGGAATCTACGGAAGAACAATCCATTTTGGAATACAATTCAAAATTTGGGGTTTAAAAGAGAGATTGATGGGGAGAAGCAAGTTCCTGAGTTCATGTGGCATGAGGATATTGAAATTCGAGAAGCGTTCTTAGCAGGACTAATAGATTCCGATGGCTACGTGGTAAAACGTAAAGAGAATCCAGATGTCTATAAAGTGTCTATTCAGACCATATACCCGTCTGTTATGAACGCCATAGTTCATATTGCGAGGTCCTTGGGAATCTCAGCGACTGTGACTACACGCTCAGCCAGAAACGAGGTCATAGAAGGACGCCGAGTACAGTGCAGGTTTACCTACGATTGTAATATCTCAGGGAGCACGCCTTTGCAAAACGTATTATCATATTGTAGGAGTGGTCACAAGAGGAAGCCAGCTCCCGAAGTTGTCATCCGTGATCCGCAGTACGTAGGGTTCATTGATCGCAAGCTGAGAGAGGCAGAAGTGTATGGGATACATCTAGACCAACCCCGTAATATACTGCTTGGCAACAAAATTGTAGTATATTCCTGTACTGAATGTTGTGAGACTGACGCTGTGCACATCACCAAGATCAAAAACCTGAAGCACTGTGTTTCTTGTCCTCGCACGGGTGTCAGATACTTCTACCGCGACTGGACAGGCAAGAGCCATGTATGTGGCCGCTGCTACGGCAGGTACAAATTCAGTGGGTACAGATGTCTGCATTGCAAGTACATACCTGAGGCGCGTGAAATAAAGAAGGCACGCATGAGAGGCGAGGAGACCCGCTTGTTCGAGCAAAGCTACATCACAGGTCTCGTGTGCAGCCGATGCGAAGGCATTCTGACATTCGACGAGATCAGAGGCCCTGCAAAGAAACAGGCGGTACAATAGAGTACATCCGCTATTTGGTTACCCCATTTTTTTTATTACTACTAAGAGCAGTCTTCATCGATACCAGGAACATATATAAATGAGGTTTTATGAACTCTTCTGTCTATTCTAGTACATATATACGACAAACATATGACACATACATATCCACGAAGTTATTACTTATTGTCCCCTGCTTGCTCCTGCATTTTCTGTGGAGTTGACCCGAGTCTCGCCATTAGAGTCACAGAAACTCTTGCAGGGAGTGTTCCTTGGAAAAGAGTGTTCTTGGGTAAATGGGGGAGGAGTGGGAAGTACAGGAAAAGGGCCAGACACGGTAACTTGCACAAAAGAAAAATAAACAAGCGAGGGCAGGTGAGAGAAGCAACAATAAGTTATTTCTCGACTTGTCTGAAGATAGCAACAAATAAGCGCCTAAGACTGGAAACTCAGCGGTAACATAATACAGTTTCTCAGTGCTTGTGTGTGAAGATACTGTGTGCTGTTTTTCTTTTTTGGTTGCAGAGCTCACAGTTAGAGGGACAAAGGACCACTGGCGAAAGGACGAGACAGCGATAAACGAAAATAAAGCAGTGTAGATATAACAGGATTAGCACCACCATGGAAACCACTTCTCGAAATAGTTCGACGGATAGTCAGAATCACGATACAAATGTGAATGTTGCTATTCCATTTGCTCCGAACTTTGCCACGAGCGCGTCACAACAAAAAGGCAGTCAGCAGACCTCTCCCTTTGCGATAACCTCCATGCTTCATGACCTCTCCATCGCAACACCTGGAGTGACGTCAGGTCCTACTTCTGATATCTCTACAAACAAGAACTCTGGCAGTTTAGTTGATAGTTTGTTAGCTGATATCGGACATGGTCCATATTTGCTGAAGATTGGCCAAATACCAGAAGACCTTACTGAAAGGGAAAGTCATTTGATATTCTCTCTAGCAGATGGTATTGAGTCTGTGAGACTTGTAGATGACAAAGATGGCAAGGAAGTTGAAAAAGAACACAAAAGTAATGTTTCAGAGCCAGGGAAACGCATTGAGGCTACGATGAAAAATCTCAGATTGCTAGCTCAATATGCTACGATATTGAGCAGGAAGGATACCTTGTTTGGACCGCAACAGTCGAAAAAATGCACTATTGAAGCTATTGATCAGGAAAGCAATAAGAATATTGACTTAGAATTGTTGAAGCAAGTATTTGAAGCGCACAAATCCATGCATCCTGAGCATAAAAATGAAAGTATAGGTCAACGCCATTCGAGATTTTCATTTAATGATCCATTTAGTTCAGAAGGAGTGAACTCATCATTGGTTTTCCAGACCAATCAATCAAACCAATCTAGCAACCCAGCTACACAACTAAGTGGTATATCTGAAAACCCAGTCCCAATTGAAAGCACAATTCATCAATCTAATAGAGCTAACTCATTCTTGGTCAGGGAGAACAATGATATCAATGAAAGTATATGGAATGACAATGGGATTAACAACAGTCTAAATGGCCTAGTAGCATCTTCACAACCACAAACACCATCTGTTGATTGGACAGGCCAAAATGATAGAAAGAAATCTGCGGCATTCTATTTCCCAAATAATCCTTCTCAAGCAAATGTTATGCCAGCTCCAACAGGAGCCAAACAAACACAAGTTGGTTTGGCCAGCCAGCTACCATCGGGTGAACTTGGCCAACAAATGCAAATCAACACCAATATGGGAATGCCAAATGCTAGTCAACCATTTGCTTCGTCTACCTCGTTGTCATCATTTAATGTGGTACCTCAACTTCATGGTGATGGTCAATCATTTGTCAATCCAATAACAGCATCAGATTTGAATATTGGTGTCCATGATGGCAGTCGATTTACCCCATTTAATCCAGTTGGTCAGACACCAACATTAAGTATGCAGAATAATCAAGTCACGACCGAAAACGCTCAATTGCCTCTCATGCAAGGTAACACTGCTCATAAAATGGGACCATCTAGAATCACTCCACAAAGAAATGCGCTATCATCAAATATGATTCCCAAAGTAGGCAATGTGAACTCTAGTAACATGGGTATGACATCAGAGGCTCAATTCAACAAGCAGAGTGGTCTAAACTCGACTGCTTCAAGTACGAGTAATATTGCAAACATACCAGGTAGCAACAATATTTCTCAGGCAGATTTATCTCTGCTTGCAAGAATCCCACCTCCTGCCAACCCTGCGGATCAAAATCCTCCTTGTAATACACTGTATGTTGGTAATCTGCCATCAGATGCTACCGAGCAAGAATTGAGACAATTGTTTTCGAACCAGTTTGGTTTTAGGAGGTTGTCTTTCCGCAATAAGAATGCTAATGGCACTGGTCACGGTCATGGACCTATGTGCTTTGTCGAATTCGATGATGTTAGTTGCGCTACTAGAGCACTTGTAGAGTTATATGGTAGCCAATTGCCTCGTGCAACTGTTAATACTAAAGGAGGTATACGTTTGAGTTTCTCTAAGAATCCATTGGGAGTAAGGGGACCTACAAATAGAAGAAATACGAATACATCATCTACTAATGTTTCAAGTAATAATTTAGGATCGACTCAGGGCCAAAACTCAGGGATAGTATACAATAAGCCATGAGAATAAGGTCAGTTTTACTTTACTATTGTACCAAAATTCTGCATAAAAATGTTTTCATCATGATGGGAGAATTAGAAGTAGCTATCATTCACTGTTCTTTTTGGCTCTCATCTTTTAGGTTGTAAACCAAGAGATCATTATGACATCATTTTCTATCATACAAAGATGGTCGATAAATTAGCTCCAATATAAATTTTATCCTGTACAGATATTTTTCATCCAGAGCAGTCAGTTTATTTAATAATTTCGATTGTTAGGTTTGTGCTTTTGAAAAAACTGCCATCATTTCCTTGTCATTTTTTTTACTTTTTGCTTTCCCTTGCGCATAATATTTTCATAATAACAGAAAGAAACAAAATGTGTTGTATTTTATTTTTATTTTTTACGGTTTAATTTGTTATTACATCATTATAAATTATACTTACATTGCCAGCATTGAACTTTTACAGAACATACGGGACATTATTATTTTCATTAACATTCTGCTTCACGATTGATTTTGGTAACAAATGAATATTGAATGCTTGCTGATGAACTAATCATGATTTTCCTGATAAATTCTTAGCAAGTTAACTGATAAGTTTTAATTATACTCTCTTTAATTCACCCTCTTTTCAGCACCAATTTGCTTACTATAACACTATCATAGTGTTGTTGTTTTTTTTATTTCTCTATCACTAATTATTATTGTCCACACTTTCTTTCAATAGACACATTGTATCTCAAAAATACTTTTAAGGTTATTTTATATTAGGGATAACAAAAGATTGTAACTTCAAAAAATTTTATATCTTTATTATTTCCAGTTGTATTCTTTTTTTTTGGGTTCTCTCTAGTTCTTCCTATTCTATAATATAATAAGTTGAACCCAGATACCTACATATGATATAGTCTGGTCTAGAGCTGCCGTTAAATAGCCGAGATATATATATATACTTGATAATTAAGATTTTTGCATTCCAGTTTCTCAAACTAATCTCCTCCTGATTTCCACATCACCCTTTTAGCTTTAATATACTGATTATCGCGTAGAAACGTAGTCATCGCCCGCATTTTGAAAAAAAAAAATGAAAAAAAAAGTCAATGTCAAAATCAGCGCAATAGGCGATGAGCATAGTCGTTGAATAATTGTTCATACTTCTAGTTCACGTTAGTTGTTGTTTCAAGACTATTCTCGGTGCTAACTTTAGTTTGATTATCTCGAAGAAACGGACCCTTGATCAACAGCGATATCCAATAACACACGCGACTTCACGGTAGGAATTAGACAATTCACTTTCACTTCATTTGCTGTACCTTTTTAAGAGGTAGTAATTTCTGATTTTCGAGTACTATTGTACAATAAGTTACTATTTGCAGTTGAAGAATAGTGAATATGCATCATCAGGTTAAGTTAGATGTCTTTATTATAAGGGCGTTTGCTCTGTTATCAGAAACAAGAGTAATATTGACAAATACACTACTAAGTGCTACCAGCTCACCACAAACATCCACTAATACTCCAACTAATTTAACGAACACCAATTTGCCAAACAGTGTGGGGAAGAATGAACTAAGTATTGAAGATTCGAATAACAACGACTTTTCGGACACAAAGAATAGTGGGACACCAAATAACAGCTCCAGTCAGAGTGGATCAACTCCTAGTGGTGGTCCTTTTAGTGGGGGGTTGGTAAGTGCGCAATATATGAAAGTTTTCATAAAGATATCAAAGCTTTATAATGCTACGCTAAACACAGGATCCGTGGACGATAGATCAACGTCACCAAAATCCAGCATTGAACTCTACCAGAGGTTTCAGCAAATAATCAGAGAATTGGGATTAAGCTATGATGCAAGTCCATATGCAAAATATTTTAGCAGAATTGATGAGGACTCGTGGAAAGTAAGGAGCAATGAGGAATTGGCTAATGATAACCTATGGAATTTGGCAACAATGAGTATATTAAATGTATATGATCTGGAGACTGGTCAAATGATAGTACAAGGCAGAGGTAAAAAAGCCCAAAATATCAACTTAAATGGTCGGGGAAAGAATGTAAGTGATGTAAACAGTAATACTTCCAATAAAGGAACTGTGTCGGTAGAAAATGACCTAACACCAAACAGCGGCAATAGCAATAAGAGAAATACACCTGACAATGATGTTACTCAAACTCGGAATAAAAGAAAAAATATAAGAGCACAAAGACAACAACGAATTTCAAGGCCAAAATCTAATCAACAGATAGGTGACCAAACTTCTCAAAATGCTGAACTGAAACAGGACGATCCAATAATGGTACAAAATCACAACGGAAACCAAAGTATGAACGAAAACAATACTAATTTTAATAATATGTTATTTGACTCATATCTACAACAGCAGCTACAAAAAAGATTGCTGAGCGTTCCGCAAGACATACATTCAAGATCACTGAATGGTTATTATACTCAGCCAACTAGTCCAGGGGCAAACAATTTTGAATTTAATTTTGGTAATGATATTAATAGCACTGTGCCTAATGGAGCTTCAGGTCTGCCGTTCTTAAATTCTGTTACTTCTAATACAACTAATAATCAAATAAATGCAGCACTTAACACTACCATGCCAGCCCCCCAACATAATTGGAAAAGGCGATCTTTAGGCTCACTAGATGTGAATACACTTGATGATGATACAGTAGAAGAGCTATTACAATTGCCTAATTTATCTAATAAGAAAACCAAATACACTAATGATAATGAGAAACCATCTTCTGCTGATGTAATTGGAAATGATGACTCAGGAAATAATTACGTTAATGAAGGCCAGGACAACAGCAATAACCTCCTAAAACAAAAATCAACTGATAGTACAGTGGAATTGGATTCAATCGTTAGACAAATGAAAACTATGTATGAGTCTATTGTCTCTGAAAAAGGCCAGCGTATAATGCAGCTTGAGAGGGAATTGGAGTTACAGCGGCAAGAAACTCAATGGTTGCGGAAGATGTTGATAGAAGATATGGGATGTGTTAGAAGCATGCTCAAGGACCTGAAACGTTAATTGGTATTAGCTTGTCTAATTTGAAATGAACAAAATGAAGTTAATTTTTATTATTCTCAGAATTTATTCTCGAGATGAAGTGTAACTATATATACATATATGTATTTTCTATTCTAGTTTTTCATGAATAATATAGTATTTAATGTTAATATAAACTTGTTTATTCAGAACTTGATTAATATTCTTATGAAGGAAATATGGATCAAATTAGAATAAGTAATCTTATTCCTCATATATCGTTATCATTGATGTTTGATTTGGCGACCCTTAAGGGATGTGATCACAGTTTCTGCCCTAGTTTACACCATGAAGTATATGAACTGTCATTATAAACCACTCAAGTCAATTTACTTATATAAGAGGTAATTGACTCGACATATTTTATTAAGGATTAATTCATTTTACCTCTGAAGAAGGTCAACAAAGGGAAAACGTTTGGTACTAAAATGTCAGCATTAAAAGTTGTGTCATCTAAACTGGCAGCAGAGATTGATCAGGAACTAATGGGCCCACAAGTTGGGTTCACTTTGCAACAATTGATGGAATTGGCTGGTTTCAGTGTAGCTCAAGCAGTGTCTCGAGAGTTTCCACTCTCAAGTAAGTTGAATGATAACAAACATGTCTTTGTGATCGCTGGGCCTGGGAACAATGGTGGAGACGGTCTTGTATGTGCAAGACATCTAAAGTTATTTGGCTACAACCCCATAGTGTTTTATCCTAAGAGAAGTGAAAGAACCGAGTTTTACAAGCAATTAGTGCATCAATTAAATTTCTTTAAAGTTCCAGTGTTAGGTCAGGATGATGACGAAACGAGATGGCTATCTTACTTAGAACCAGAAAAGACATTGTGTATAGTTGATGCTATATTTGGGTTTAGTTTTAAGCCACCAATGAGAGAACCATTCCAATCGATAATGTCTCAATTGAAGAAAATTGAGAACGATATTCCAATCATATCAGTTGATGTACCCACTGGGTGGGATGTTGACGAAGGTCCAATTTCTGAACAATGTATAGTTCCAAAGGTTTTAGTTTCATTGACTGTACCCAAGCTCTGCAGCAACTACTTAAAAGAAAAAACTACCAAACACTATGTGGGGGGTAGGTTTGTGCCAAGAGATTTTGCAAACAAATATGGATTTGAACCATTTGCCTATGAAGGTACTGACCAAGTACTCAAATTATGAGAAACACGAAACCATTATTATACTAAATAGAATAAGTAATAACGACAAACATAAACATCAATTTTCCACAACTTTTTTTTCTGTGTTAAAACAACAATTTAAGATACAATTTTTATAATAAATATATCTAGAAAATGTATATATCTTATATATCATATAGAAACAAGTCGTAAAACCAAAATTAAAATCAGAAAAAGTCATAAAATCAATCTAGTCTTTTGCATCAAACGATCATTATTTGAATGTTGTCATTGGTATCACAATGTATCTTCGGATATATCCAATCGAACATTTGTTGCAAGAAAAAGAATATATTAGTTGAATGGTGTAATCGTGTTAAAAACATACTCAAACTCCATTTCAAAGATACCATAAATCATAAGCTCGTCAGATTATTTATCCTTTTTAACATTCTGAGATGATGCCGTTCTCTTTAAAACATATTGAGCGGTTGCTTGTTCTGACTTCAAACTACTTTCACTGTTCTTAACGTGGCCTCTAGCATCCAGCTCAACAGTACCAGCACTTTGGAACAAAGATACGTCTCCAACAAGTAAACCAAGTGTCTCTAGAACTTGTTGAGGATCAGTTAAGTGAGCTTTGGCAACAGTCTTCTTAGAAGCTGAACCAACGGTAACTGGGTAGAATCCAAAGTGTCCAAAGTTGTTACGGTCATCAGGGAATTTCTTATCCCAAACAGACTCAATGGTGTTTAGTTGTCTGAACATATCTTCGTCAGTAAAGTCATCACCTAGACACAGAATGAAATCAGGCATTTCTGTGATAGGTAACGTATCGTTGATACCCTTCAACATGTCCTGTGACTTACCATGTTCGTGCCAAACCAGACGTTTAACAATTTCACCCTTATTAACGAATCTTGGGCGGACTTCGATATTAGCCTTACCTTCCATAACCTCTAAATCAGAATCATCGGTAAACTTTAGTAGTTCCTTTTGCAATTCGCTTGCATGGAATTCACCAAGTTCTGGTACGGCTCTTCTATAATGCCATGTTAGGGCAACCTTCTTTCTTTCAATGAAAGAGCCTGGTGTACGCCTGGTGAAATCTTCCATCACATCATTAACTCTGGCTTGCCAAGACATATCAACCTTTTCAGTTAAGTTTACCCAGTCTTCGTTACCAATATCTTTCATGAAACAGCCATGCTCGGCACTTAAGCCCAGTTGTGGAAGCTTTGATCCTAGCCATTTATTCAAGAACTTTTGATCTCTACCAGAAATGATCCAAATTTGATTTTTTGGATCAGCAGCTAACTTTTGTAAGATTGAGTACAATCTTGCCGTTGGAATAGCAGCGGCTGGGTCTTGAACGATTGGAGTTAGAGTACCATCATAGTCAAATAAGAATAAACGACGTTTGGCCTGTTTGTAGTTTTCAAGCAGAATTGGTCTATTCAAAGCAGGAGTGATTCTCTTGTCGGCACTTGGGGTTCCCAAAGAGCTATCATGAATAATTTCCTTCAAAGACTTCAGGTACTTATCAGTCCAATCTTGAATTGTTGGGACCTCAGACCACAATTTATCTTCTAAGGCAGATTTTTCATCCTTAGTCATATTCAATGCCATATTGATTGACTTTGCAACGGCAACTGAATCCCATGGATTGACTAAAATCGCATCTTTTAGCAAGGTACTGCTACCTGAAAATTCGGACAATACCAATGGGTTACCATAACTCAAGGCATTTGCTGACGATTTGTTTGATTTCAAAGTGACATATTCAAGAGCTGTGGTGTTCATACCATCTCTGACACTGGTAATCAAACATAGATCAGCAACTCTCAGCAAGGATAGATAGACATCCTTTGGAATACGCATATAGTAGTGTTGTACAGGAGAGAAGTTCAAAGATCCATACTTTGAGTTGATGGAGTTGACCAATTCGTTGACCTGTTGTTCCAATTTGATTGTTTGTGGGGAATTTCTGTTAGCAGTAGGAGAACTAACTTGAATCAAAACCACTTGATCTCTCCAGTAAGGATACATTTCCAAGAATGTTTCGAAGGCTCTCATCTTTTGTAGGACACCACGAACAGGGTCAAGACGGTCTCTACCGATAATAATCTTCTTATTTTGGTAAGCCTGTTTAATAGCAAGCACCTTTGAGTCAATGTCTTTGGTAAAAGCATCCTTCAATAGTTGTTTCGTGTTGACACCAATTGGCAAAGAATCGACAATTAGATCACCACCATAGGCACTAATTTGATATTGTTCAAATCCATCAGCGTTCTTGGTCTTCTTAGCGGAGGAGTCCAGCAGTCTCTTACAACTTGAGACAAAGTGTCTAGAGAAGGATTCGTTTTGGAAGCAGATCTTGTTAGCACCAAGCAAACCGTCCAGGATTTGCTTTCTACGGGGCAAGCATCTGAAGTATTCATGACTTGGCCATGGGGCGTGGTGGAAGTAGCCAATGGCGACATCCTGGTCGTAACGCATTCTTAGCAATTGTGGAAGTAGCAGCAGGTAGTAATCGTGAATCCAAATGATGTCCCCCTTTTGGTAAATTTCTGCAATTTTGTTGGCGTAAGCCTCATTGAACTTGACGTAGTCGTACCACCAATTGTTTTCCTGCTGAATATTAGCAGAAGAAGGGTTCAAGATATAGTGGAAAGTAGGCCAGATGACCTTTTCCGCGTAGGATCTCCACCTGCTCTGGTCTCTGCGCAACAGCCAGACTGGGTGTACTGTGCTATTGCTATCCTCGACCTTCATTTGGTCTTGCAGCGTAGAGGTCAAGCCGCTAATCTGCTCTTTAGTCAAGTACATGGGGTCTTCCTCACTGGCATCGTGCTTGTCCTTGTCCTCCTTAGTGAAGTTAGGAACGCTGGCTTCCCTGGTGACCTCGCCGGTCCAGCCGACAACGTGGTGTTCGACTTCTCCTTGCAAGTCGTAGTTCAAGTAGTCCAGGGAGGAGTATAGGGCGCTGTTACCCGTTACGTGGGTGATCTTCCAGTCATCGTTGGTTTCGCCCAGTTGTATCTTGTATGGCAATTGCGATACACAATTGATGATTCTTTGTTTCTTAGTAGCGGGCACGGTCATCTTTTTTTCTTGAATTGCTGTGCTGTGCCAAATCGAACTATTGGACTATTTGAAAGGCTTGTTGCAAAATATAACTTATAATCTTTTTATATATAACTAGTTTTAATGGGGGGGTGGGTATTGCCAGAAAGTAAGGGGGACAGATGAGGAAGGGATGAAAGGAATTTCTGCAAGGCCTTTATTATGGGGGGGCAGAGTGTGTGATAGAAAAAAGTGATACAACTGTCGGTGTAAGGTTCACTAACAATTGCAAGTACGAGAGGTTTTGTCCGATGACGAATTGGCTATGCAAAAGTATCGCTATTTTCCTTTCGAAGTTTGAGCAGGAAGGAAAATATTTCTTCTGGAAGACGTTGTATAGTTCCTAATTGGGAAGGAGGTGAGGGGCAGGTTAAATGAGGTGGGGTAGGGGGGGGGACCCCACCAAGTAGAAGCGTTCTTCCATTGTACCAAGGGGATTTTCTATAATTGAAAGGGCAATAATTAGTGTATATAAAGGTATATTATATTAGGGAGTCAAGTCATTTGTGAGTGCAAGTGCAAGTGCAAGTGCAAGTAACGGAGAATTTGTAGCTTGAAGTGGGAGGGGATGGTATCTATTGTTAAAATGATTTTTTCATAAAGAATTAAATTCTAGTATACGTAAATTACAAACTGTATAAATGGGGGGGTTATACATGCAGATGTTGTTAGTCATAGGCAGAAAGGCGAGTACTTGGTTGTTTATGCAGGGGAATATATAGTACAAGGGATGGTTTATTTATTCGATGACTACCATATTTCGAACACTCTTGCCATTAGTAGGTATAGTTTTGCCAGTATATCTTGTTGTGGGGAGTCCTGCTGAGGCGGCGGGTCCATTATCATAGGCTTAGCGTTCGGTAGACCTTGGTTCAATTGAGATATGCATTGTAAGTTAGCGTGTATGCGCTTTAGATATTGTGGTTGGTGTTGCAGTTGGTCTTGTTGTTGCGAGAGCCGCAGGGCTCTCGCCAGCAACAGACTGTTCACATGCAGCAAGAGCTGTACTTTATACTGTTTCTGTTCATCCACGTCCATCTTTAATGATCGCTAAGCCCTTTCTCTAGTCTTCCTCCCGTTGACAATACTTATTATGCTGACTTTATTGTAGTGTTGTTGTTGTTTTTTTGCATCGACGGCTTATAGTGGTTAGATGTGGGGAGTAGTAAGGGAAAAAAAGATTCTAGCACTATATACTAAATCTCATGTGACTATATAACACGATACGTATGATGGAGAGAAGTTTCCACGGATCGAGCGAAGTCCCGTCCATCGTCAGTAAAGAGTTACGAGCGACGATAAAACCCGAAATCTTCCCTCTTCCCGAAGCGTCCATCCCGAGTTTCTAGTTTCGAGTTTCTAGTTTCGCGTGCCGAAGAAGAAAAAAGCAAGAAACGGAGCCGCAACGGGGGACTGCAGAGTACTGAGTACAGAGTGCAATGCGCAGAGTATACTGAATACACAGCACACTGTACACAACACACAGCACACAGCGCAATGTGCAGAGAAAGCATAATAAAGAAACAACACCCTTCCCTCTCCCCACACAATAGCAAATGCAGAGAACCGGCAGGAACAACGCATAGAATTACCAAAAGAAATTTGGAAGGGGGGGGACCCCTTGAGAGCAGCTTGCAGGCTCCGCCGATAGAGAAGGACAATAGAAAACGCTGTAGAGGGAAGGAAAACGCCAATAACTGCTGCGGACAAGCGAGGGGGGGGAAGAAAAAAAGCAATACAAAGCAAGCTCTTCCCCCCCCAGTCAGTAGCGTACAACCGGTGTCATAAAGAAGAAACTAAAAATTTCTTTTTTCCTTATTCTCCATACAGTGCCAGTACAATGGTGCAGGGAGGAAGATAGCGGAAGGGGCAATACCTTAGGGCTTATCCAGACAAAAAGGGCAATCCATAGTGTATTGTCCTAGCTGTGAGTGCGAGCACAGCCAAGTTACAAGGGAAATCCTGTATGCTTTGTACTGTATACTGTATAGACCTGTATATCTCCTAACAAAACCCTGAGAGGCAATCCCCATAACTTAATCCTGGGATTGGGCCTAAACACTAATAGATGGGAAAGAATTTACACCAAAGCTCATTGCAATCACAACGACGAAACAAAAAAAAAAGTACTCTAAAAGGCTTACTCACCTTGAAGAGGCATAGTGTGCAAGATTGCATTTCCATCCAAGACTATATAATAACAATAGCCTTGTAAAGAAGAGAAGGGAAAAAATATTTCATAAATACATCATAACAATAGATATAGAAATACCAAAGAAACCATTAAAAAAAAAAAGAGAAGACACAAGAAAACTAAAAAAACCTGTATGCAATGATAGATATTCTGTGGTTTGTTAAGTCTGTGGTGTTGTCAGGGTTGAACCAGCGGAACTTGCTGACACTTCCGCTCAATTTTGCGGTTAACTTCTCGCCTATCTTCCTGTGGTTGTTTGTTTTCCACCATGCGCAATGGATACCCACTGATATACGGCCGGCGATCCACTCCCGCTGTGCCTTCTACCTGGATCAGCTGTTGTTCGGTGATTTCTGGTATGAATTCCTCGAGCAACTCGACGACATAGACCTGGTCAACATCTCTTTTGTGACTACGGCGTTGTTTGCGCTGTCCCTGATGGTTATCCCCGCTCTCGTGTGGTTTTACCTCTATAAAGTGAAACGCATATCTTACAACATCTACGAGTGGTACGATAGCCTCACTCCAAAGATGTACAAGAACAGGTACATCATGCCATTCGCATTGCCCATCTTGTCATACTGCGCTTTGAACGTGGCGCACCACTTCGCAGTTCAAGAAGAAGAGAACTTCACCAAGACTAAGGACATGATCGCTTGGTTCTTCTACGTTATCATGCACTTGACAGCTCCTATCTTGACAGCGGTATACCTATACGTATTCCACGCACCCGGTGTGGTCAAATGCTTCGGGTTCGCCTTGGGTTTGCAGAACATGGCCGGTGTGTGCACACACTTGCTGCTGCCTATGGCATCGCCTTGGTTCACTCATATGTACGGCATAGACGACAAGGAGCACGTCAACTACCAACAGGAAGGGTACGCAGCTGGTCTGACCCGTGTGGACACCCACTTGGGAACCCACCTGAACACTAACGGCTTCCACCTGTCCCCTATTGTGTTCGGCGCGGTGCCCTCTCTGCACAGCGCCATCGCCTTCCAGTGCTTCCTGTTCCTGTGCTTCAGAGCCACCACATTGAAGCACACTTTCGCCAAGCGTACGGGACTCCGCAGTAACCACGGCGGCGAGCAGCACTCCACCCCATATGACATCTCAGAGGAGGACAGACTCTCGCAGTCGGGATCACCACTAAACTTGGCCTCCGAAAACGAAGGAGATGAAGAATCATACGTGAGTAAAAATGAGGAGCAATCACCTTTCGCCACAAAGAATAGCAGCAGCACACTGTCTGGAACGGAAGAGTATCCCTTGCAAGACTTGGAAAACATGGGTGCCACAGAGCAAGAGCAACAGCTACGTTTCGGAGACAGTAAGCCAAGCGTATTTGTGGAAACTTACGTCGAAGACACAACTTTGACTAGCAAATGGTACTTGAAGCCAATTACAACCGGTATCCTGCCACCACTACTGGCATCTATATTCATCTGTGTACAATGGTGGACCACAATGTACCTGGACCATCATTGGAGATTTGACCTATTCATTGGTGAAATTTATGCCTTAGTGAGTTACACAATCATCAACTACTTTTTGTTGCAACCCCGTGTGCTAAAGGAATGGTATGACCTAAGAAGAGGTCTGAAGTTCGATTCCAGAAATGAGGCAAGAACCATGGGTATGAGAGTTTTCCAAGGCACTAGATGGGAATGGTTCTTTGATCCATTAGCATAAGCATCTATCATTTTCGCTCTCATAGAAAATGTTTCTAACAGACTACACATACCTTCTTTCATCAGATATGATCATTTTACTTGCCCACATTATATTCTGTTTTGATTTCATCTTTTATTTTTCATTTTTAAAAAGCATTGCATTCTAATAATCTTCTACTTTTTTTTCTTTCAATTGTATTTTTTATCCACTTTTCATTATAATACTGCAGCTTTACTATTGGGGAAAGGACTGGGTTTTATTAGTATGGAACATTTCCAAGAAACTACTTACTAAATCTTCCTTACACTATGCATTTTTGGCACCTTATAAATTTATTTATAATCTTTCTTATTTCTTACCTTTTAATTAGTATCCTCATATATTTTCTCCCGTCTAATATACATTCCTGGTTGAATTAAAATACAAATAAATAAAAGATGTATGGTGATTTATTCAAAATCGTTAGGTCCAGCGCAGTAGTATGTCAGTATTACAATAGGACATTGTGTGTATAACTGTCAGTCACGTGCCTAGAAACTGCTAATAGCAGAATGACAAAGGAAAAAGTCAGTGGGCCGAGCAAACTCAGAGAGAGGGATTGAGAAATGCTGTGTGTGCAATGGATACTGGCACTGAAATGCATATCTTGCAGGTCCCATGATCTATTAATGAAGGTATCACTGATCAGCATTACTTTATTGTTCTTTGTCTCGTTTTTATATTAATTTTATTATCTGGATCAAATTATTTGATTTAGCATTCCAATCTGTGAACGAGATTAAATACTAGAAATGGCCTCACCAACACTTCCTTTGCACATGTACATTAGACCTCTGATCATTGAGGACAGCGATCAAGTTATTGCCCTGGAGAGCAAAGGATTCCCACCTCATGAAAGAGCATCTGAGAAAACCATTGAGTACCGTTTATTGACCTGTCCTGAGCTATGTTCGGGACTTTTTATTAGAGAATTGGACTCCAACGGAAAAGATATCAAAGATGAGAAGTTGATAGGGCATGTTATGGGTACTAAAATCAAGGGTAGTTTTATTACTTTGAGCAGCATGCAAGCAGGCTCACATGTGGAAGGTAGTAGTACTATTGCTATACACTCTTTAGTAATTGATCCAGAATATCAGAAAAAAAACCTTGCCACTTTGCTATTAACTGATTACATCCAAAAGCTAAGCAACCAAGAAGTTGGTAACAGAATTGTGATCATTGCACATGAACACTTGATACCTTTCTATGAGAGAATAGGATTCAAAGTTATTGCTGAAAACAAGGAAGTCACAAAGGATCCTGACTTCAGCAATACCAAGTGGATTGACATGGAAAGAGAACTAGTCAAGGAAGAATATGATAGCTGAATATGAATGACAATAAGATAAATTCTTTCTCAATAATGAAATCGAGTCAAAAGATGAAGAATGAATGAACTATTTCCACCATAATATTCATTCTGTTAAAAACTATCAAACCATTTTGATAAATATAAGAATATAGGAAACTGAATTACAATTATGTACTATATATGATTTCTTACACGCAAATAATTTTTATTATCCTGTTTGTAATCATAGATGATGGGTGGGAATAGCAATTAAATAATTTTATTGTTGTACCCACATGGATAACTATATATATGATTGCTTACTAATCTTTGAGGGTACTCTTAGTGCTCCACAAAAAGGTTTATATTTCAATGACTGGATTCCTGAGAATTTCCTTATTGTCTTTAACCCGAGCATTATTTTGCGTTAGTAGAAACCATGTCGTATATGTCATAGTCGATTTTAATATGTTTGTGTTCGCTCATTCAGTAGGGTCTACATGCTATTCCCAGAAGTTACTGTATTAAGTGGGGAATGAAAATAACATTGTGTGGAGGTAAATGGGGGCTAGGTCATGCTGTTCACCTATTTACATTGTGTGTCTTCAATTTAATTCTTCCCTTTAATAGTTAGTAAACCTGTCAAATGCCTATTCACATTTCTTTTTGGCACTAAAGATGTAAAGAAACCTTAGGGGAGAGTGGGTAGATTATTGGGATGCTAGTAATATAACGGGGACCAGGAATATGAGTTTTGATAGTCCCTCGCTATTAGTACGTAAAAGTTAATATAAACCGGAATATATTGTAGTCGTAGGACTCTAATACAAGTTGTATCTGCCGGAGAAGGGGGTGTGTGAACTGAAAATAGCCATACATTGCACGCAAAATGCAGTTAGTATATTGGATTGCCTAGTTATTGGAAAAGAAGGACTCTTAATTTCATTTAATGCTGGTTGGTAGTATAAATACCTTGAATATATAGCATCCCTTCTCTTACAACTTTAGGATTCTGGTATACTCTTTTACTTTGTACATACATAAGCTATACATAACATCCCCATCAAGTTCTGCAAAAAAATTAAAGCCATGTTGAGACAAGTCATTGCCAATACTAGAGTATCTGTTCGCCAACCTGAATGCGCAAGATTTCTATCCACTACACGCCAGTTATTCACCAAGGATCACTTGAAGAAAGACCAAAATGCTGCTGAGAAAGCTGAACAAAAAATGTTCGATGAGAACCAAAAAGATCTTGAACAACTTGAACACGGTAAGAGCACCAAATCCCATAACTACAAGTGTGATGACTTAAGAGAAAAGGGTGAGAACGCAAGAATTGAGCAGAATAGACCAGATGATGGTGTCTACTAAATTGTAGGGATAAATTATTTTACTTATTTTAATTTTCATATTCTTATAAAATGTTGGACTTCCAGTGAAAAATGGAGAATTGGTTAGAGACCAAGTATTTTGCTTCGCTTTAGCAACTGTGTTAACAGGATTATTTATATCGATTCAGTTAAATTTCTTATTTAACTAAATAATGAAATACTATTTAATCTCTATTTTTATAATATAACTGACTTTGTTAACTGTTTTTAGGTTGGATCACTCAGCCAGTACTAATTTGCCATCAACTACCAAAATTAGAAAAGACGCAATTAATAAAAAAGATAAGTATGTCATTAATAGGCACTTGCAACCCATAGTTCAGAGTTCTGGGTATCGGAGGTTAAAATGGTAAGACTCATTGCTCTATTTTTTTATAAATATCTAATTAGTCATGTGATTTTCTAGATACTTCTCAGATGCGATGCTTATCAAAGGAAATAACGGTTTGTACGACATTTTCAGGGCGACCGTCACTAGTCGCACCCATTACCAGATCATTTGCCCCCATATATAAAGACTCAGGTACCAAAATAGGTGTAAGTCAGTTTTATTTAGTGGCAAAGTAGACGCCAAGTGCTCTACAATACTTCAACTATAATAATCTCTAGTATTTGCGGTAGTGTGAGCGATTCATAAGTGGAATTTGGTATTGAAAGCGAGTTTAATAGAATACAGGGCTATACATAGATAGCAGACTTATTCTCAAGTAAGACTGTACCTCATATCTTTGTTTCAGACATCACGCAATAGGTCTTAAGTTAAGCTATTTTGTTAGTTATTTGATGCAGATGGTGCCAAGCAATGTCCCCGACATAGACGTGCACATAGGTCTCCCGCAGTTGATTAATAAGGCGCAAGAGGCGGTAGAATTTATAGTGCAAGAAAGTCGGTGCGATGCTGTTATTATGCGTACTTTGAAACGTACTAGCTCTTTTAGTAACGGTAAGAAACCAAAAGGTACAGATGTCACGAATAATGAAATGAAATACTTGCTTGATCAGTGCCTAGATCACTTGTCAAAACTTAATGAATGCACAAAAGCTATACGGAAAAAAAGTCATGGAAATTTGGATATACAATATGTTCATGCTTACTTTTACTATAAGATAGTTCATATCTTAATGACTAACGTTATTCCTGGTTTACCTGAGTTCCAAAGCCTAAAGAATACGATAAAGAAAAAAGCAGGCTCAATTGAATCGGAACTCTTACAGATATATAATGTCATATTATCATCACTGATTAGTGATGAAACTATTGAAATTATTCATCATTCAAAGGCTATACTGAAGGTCAATGAAAGTAATTATAATGAAAAACAAGTCTCAGAGAAGCATACACCTTCTGATAAAAGCTCTTTAACTGAAAATGATCAGCCCCAGCTCTGTGCACATATCAATAGCAGCCAATTGGACAAGCTTTTGCGACAAAATAGCAATGATTTACTGATAATAGATGTCAGAGAAAGGGAAAGTTACAATAATGTGCATATTCGCGCTCAAAATATACTCTGTTTGGAGCCCATTGCATTCAGTGAGAATTATACTTATAGAGACTTAGTAAAGAGATCAATGATAACTGCACCAAAAGATGAAATCTTACTTCTCGGAAATTTGTCAAACTTCAAGTACATTATTCTTACAACTGCTCTCTCAAGCGATTTGTTGAAGTCATACTCCAGTAAACTGGACTGTCTGAAAGAAATTTTATACCAATACCTCACAATGCAGCCAAACGGTCGTTTTAGCCGATTGCTTGTTCATAAGGATGGGATTGAGGCTTGGTGTAAAGATGGTTATATAGTAGAACATAGTGATGACCATGAGAAATCCATCGGAGATGATAGTGAAGAAAGCTTGATGGATAGTACGAGAGAGTCTTCAGGTGAATCAAATGAAGTTATAACTACAAAAGACGACAGTGTTTATGTATCAGGTGATTTAAGAAGTTTAAGTTTGCAGGAGCTCCCTGAACTTACTCCTAGTGTCAGTAACTCCATGGATTCAAGTATGATGGCAATGATGAGGCCAGAAGCTGTAACTCAGGGCTATAACAATATCTACCAAAATCCTACAGAACGTAAGGTTAGTAGAAGTTCAAGCTTCAAAAATTTTTTTAATAAAAAGAGAACATCTTCAATGTCCTTAGGGTCTCATACAAGGTCTGTATCAACACCAATGGCTCCAATTAATGATTTGTACAACGATACCAAATTAAATCCAAACAGCTTTAATGACCGATCACTATCAGGTTTATCTCTTGACCCACCTTTAAAGCCAATGCCTATTTCTTATCCCAGTAACCCTGTTATCAAAACGACAAAAACGCAAGCTATGAGTCCTGGTCCTGCCAAATCTGTTTCACCAAGTTCTTTAACATTTGTTGGAGATGATGTGTCTAAGTCACCGACAGGTCTCAGAAGCTCTAGCAATGCAACAATCAAAGAAGTTTTGTCAAGTCCTACTGGCAGAAAATTTAATCATTCAGTGTTACCTAATACAAAGAAGGATTATGACTTGAACTTTACCGTGGGTTTGGAAAATATGGGCAATTCGTGCTATATGAATTGTATCTTGCAATGCATTATGGGTACAAATGAACTGTCACAGATATTTTTAAATAACTCCTACGAGAAGCACATTAATATTAACAGTAAATTAGGTTCTAAGGGAGTCTTAGCGAGATATTTTGCTAGACTTGCACATATTATGCACCAAACTAGTTATGATCAAGAAAAAAAAGCTGCTATAGTTAGACCGACACAATTTAGAATGGCGATCGCTTCAATAAATTCTATGTTTAGAAATACAAATCAACAAGACTGTCAAGAGTTCTGTCAATTCTTATTGGATGGATTGCATGAGGACTTGAATCAATGCGGTAATAACCCCCCATTAAAAGAGCTTTCTGAAGAAGCTGAGAAGAAGAGGGAATTATTATCTTTAAGAATTGCATCGTCAATTGAATGGGAGAGATTTTTGACTACAAACTTTAGTGTAATAATCGATTTATTCCAAGGGCAATATGCATCAAGACTAAAGTGTAGTGTCTGTTCCAATACTTCGACGACATACCAGCCCTTTTCAGTCTTATCAGTCCCGCTCCCAACCGGTACCAAGTCTTCGGTAAATTTAATGGACTGTTTTAATGAATTTACAAAATGTGAGAAGCTGGAACATGATGAATATTGGAACTGTCCGACATGTAAAAAAAAGCAGCCTTCAACAAAGCAACTAACAATTACTAGGTTACCCCGTAACCTCATAATCCATCTTAAAAGGTTCGATAATAGGATGAACAAGAATACTAAATTAATTGATTATCCCTTTAACCTGGATTTGACATCATTTTGGGCGAACGATAAAGATGACCGACTACCACCGGGTGTAAGTATTGATGAATTACCAGCAAGAGGTCAAATCCCTCCTTTCAAATATAGTCTTTATGCCGTTGCAAATCATTTTGGAAGTTTGTATGGTGGGCATTATACTTCTTATGTTAATAAGGGACTATCAAGAGGTTGGTATTATTTTGATGATCAAAATTATAGATTAGTAAAGAAAACGTCCGAGGTTGTAAATTCAAATGCGTATGTTTTATTTTATCGTAGGGTGCATGGTATATAGATACATTTGTTTTTTAAAAGTTTAATATTCAATAATGACATTATGATAAAACGTTATACAATTTGCCTAATTAGTTTATTGTAAGAGTTATAAAACTGCAGAGAGATATGATGCATTATAATCACGATATAGATAAATCTATTCCCAATCATCTTCGTCGTCATCATCTCCAGCAACAGCAGGTATGGTGACAGCTTCTTTAACTTCCTTTGGTTGTTTCTCAACAGGTTGTTCAGATTTAGTTTCAGATATTTTCTTTTCCTTGATTGATTGCTGTTCAGCATCGGCAGCAGGTGCCGTTATACCTTCATCTTCATCATCGTCCCAGGCCACTTCTTCATCTGCATTGTCGTCATTTTTGAGCTTTTCCTCCAATATCCGTTTCCTTCTCTCTTCCATCTCCAATATCCTCTTCTGATGTGTAAAATAAATATTCCAAAAATCTGCATATGGTACTTCCTTAGGAACCAGCTCATTCATCATTTTTTCTAAATCCTTATTAGTTCTTATTAGGTTGGCAATCTCTACGGTTTTGCTATCGGCATTAAATTCTTTATCAAGCGGTAATTTGTTATTTGTGTAAATAGATTTATCTGTCTCTAACATCCTTAGTTCTAACTCAGTTCGGTTACCACCCATCGCACCAACGCTAAGGTCCTTCTGAGTAGAGGGCTCATCCTCAGAGCCTATCACACCAGAAAGCATGGGTTTCCAAGAGGACCAAAAGGAGCCCGCATTGTTCTCCTTTTGAACTTTCTCAATTGCAGCTTTCCCAGTGCTTAATGATTCCGTGACTGATTTACTGACAGAGACGCTCATCTTACTCCAATAAGATTGTGCCAATTTCTCCACTGATTGCAAATTCTCATCCAACTTCTGAATATATTCTTGAGCTTTGGCACTAGTCTCTGGATCAAGACCCAGGTTTAATTCAATGCCGTCATCCCTCTCCTTGACTATTTTCTTTAAGACATTTGATGTCTTCTCGTACTGTTGAGTAACTTTGTCCTCCAGTTCATCAAAGTATTTGTTCACATTGACATCTTCCCCAGTAACTTCACCAGCTGTCTCACCTATTATTTCACCTGTTGCTTCACCAGCTGATTTTCCACTGGCGTCTTCCCTCTTGTGACCTCTGGTCGCGGGCGTCCCCTTGTCAGCATCCACTTTGGTATCCTTAACTTCCGCCTTAGAAGTGCTGCTAATTAAAGTATCATCTTGTTCAATTGCAAAATCCATGGTACAATGCTTAATTGCCAGAAAGCTGTGGTCTCTTACTGTTACATATGCATATGCTTTGGGATGCCCTTCACTCTTGAACCCATTGGGTTTATCCTTATGACTTTTACTTTTGGCAAATGCTTTTTCCTTGTTGAAAAATTCCAAGTGATGAGCTTAATGCTTGAAAGGAATAATTTGGTGAATAGTCATCTATAGTTATAAGTATTGATCCCGTTAGATATAGCAATAGATATATATATTGGAGTTTGATTTCTCTTTTAACTACAGTTTTCTACGTCTAGGAACTTCTCTTCGGAAGTGAATCGGTCTTCTTTTACCACTATTACTACCAGGGATGTCTCTGATAACACCATTGCAATTCAGTACTGTTCAGCCCAATTTGTATAGAGGTAGCTACCCTCGAGAGCTGAATATCCCGTTTTTACGGTCTCTGAGACTCAAGTATGTAGTATCTCTGACGCCGCATTCTTTGGCGGAAGACCCAGTTATGAGTCGGTTTTGCACAGAGGATGGTATTGAGATGATACATATACTGTGTCAAGATGAGAAGAAGAGCAAGGATAAGACTAAACCTAAAGTCAAGAGGAAGAAGAAGACTGTTCCAATTGAATACACTGTAGTTGAGGAATGTGCCCGATTTCTAGTTGACAAGCAGCATTATCCTTGCTACATGCATTGCACAAATGGTGAGTTGATTACTTCCTTGGTTGTGGCATGCCTGAGGAAACTATCATACTGGAGCACAGTCTCAATTCTGAATGAATTTTTAGCATATAATTCCAGCATAAACATCCATGAGCGTAACTTCATTGAGAACTTCAGCTCAGAGATACAAATAGAGAATGTTGATCTGAGGAACAAAGTTCCATGGATGGCCATTCAAGTAGTCAAGAAGAGAGATAAGAAGGATATAGATGATGGAAAGCATGATGATAGTCCTTCACCGATGCCAAAACCATTGCCCAAATTGACATTCCATAGCGTTTAAAAGATCATATTGCCGCACTATAGGTAACTTGATTAGTTAAGTGGCCCTCATAGATTTGTTCATAGTGAATACTCAGTTAAACAAGAATGTAGAACAGAGATGTTCAACTATTATGTTTATTTGTCTTTTCATCTTAATGCTCCTATAAGTGACTTGGCCAGGGGGTCGTCCATGCTGAAAAGGAGGAAAATGGTCAAAGAGGTTTAGGCAAGACAGTATAAATAGGAGTGGACCTAAAAGTGGGTATTTTATTGAGTTAGAATGCTATAGGTATTGTTAAAGCAAGTCAAATATACGGCGAATGGCAACGATAGAAGATGTCCAGTTGATTCTTCGGGATCACCGTACGCATTACCAGCTGTCCCAGAAGGAAGGTGAGATGATAGTTGAGAAATTGCAGCAGTTGCTTACTATGACAGATTGTGCAAACGGTACTGTTCTGAAGTATATATGTGCGTTTTTAACTCCTTTGACATACAGGATGATAGTGCTGTCTAGAAATATTAACGCTGGAAAGTGTGGGTACCCACTATGTCGGTTGACGTTGATTCAAGGTGGATACACATCAAATGAAGCAAGTTCATACTGCTCGGAGTACCATCAGAATTGTTCGCAGTATATTAGCAGGCAGCTATTTGATGAGGACTTGGAATGTCGAATAGGTATTCATTTGAGAAGAGGTTATGACGAAGATTCTCCAGATTATAAGTATCGGATTAGATTATTTGAAGAAGTACTTGACCCTGACGAAATTAGTGACCTTGATGGGATCACATCACAACTATGTACAATGGGGATACGATCGAATAATATTTATTAACGGAAATAAACTGCATAATGAATATGCTAAGATATATAAATTTGTGTGTGTTCTTCGGTTATTCAGTATTTTACATTAATCCCATTTCTTTTCAGTATTGAGCCTATTGACAGCCTTTCAATGAAGGGATTGACAAACGGCAGCTCGTTTTTAACCATTCTTTTATATGTTTTCATATGATTTTGGAAGACACGCTTGGTTTTTTTTTGATAGTAGTCATAGACACCTTTAGGTTCCAGGATTTTTGTCTTTAGCTTAGCATATTTCATCTGTCTTTGGTTCAAAGAGTTTTCCAAGCTTAGTATAGAAGACTGTATTGGACTTAGCCATTGTTGGAGACGTTGACATTTTACCACTTTGGAATCGTTTTGGTTTTGCAATTTAACGCTATTATCTTCGATTTCCACCATTTTCAAATAGCCTTTTGAAGATGTTGCATGTAGATAGCCATCATCTAAATAACGTTCCCATATAGCTTCATAAAGAGCCCAATTTGCATTTTCATTCAATGATTCTACTATTTTACACACTTCCAAGTACCTCCTCTTTTCCGAGGTAATTAGATTTCGTAGGCGCAAGGACTGTTTCTTCCTCTTGTTGAGCATTGATCTAATAAACCAAATCCTGGTTTTGCCCGCCATCGTGAATGAAAGCTTTGCGTGATATCCTCCCTTCTTGAACTGGTTCCTTATAGCTGCCAATCGAAGTATACCTTTTTCATGCAAGGCTAACGGTAGAAGTAACTTTTCTTTGTATTCATCTGGAATATGCTTAGTTAGCAATTGATTTTGTTGTTTCTTTGCGATATATCGATGTAATAAATTTAACCTTGTCAACCTGGTCTTATCTTGTATGTTTTTGTTAGTTTCAATCTCAGTTCTTATCTTCATTAAATGGCCTTTCAACTCATTTTTGGGCTTCTTAACAGATTTCATGAAGCTATCCAGCAAATTATAGGCGTCATTTACTTGATCATCCTCTAACTTGTCACTTAATAACTTTAGCTCCTTAAGTCTTCTGTATATAGACCAGCTGGACTTATCATTCTTGTGTTTTCGGGCTTCATTAGTTATAACCTTCTTCATTTTATGCTTCACAAAACCGGAATTTATTCTGGAGACATTCCGCAAAGAGTGTCTATACAGGGCCAACACATAGTTTCTATGAGCTGCTAACTCACAGAAATGTGTAATCATTTCAATCCGCACACTCTACCTTTAAAAGTTGGCTAAGCAATTTAGTATACACAGTCGATATGAATTCCTCAAACTCTAACATGCAAACATTCTATGGCACATTAAGGGTTGTATTTATTCAGGTCTCTTATAATTATGTTCCACAATCAAAGATATGGAAATCAAATTATATGTGTTTTGAACTATCAAGAACCATTTTAAAGATGAGTTGGGATATCTCAATACCATCATTCATTTTTTGGCAACATTTCTATCTTGTTTGGTTGTGAGTTTCATTCGTTTATACCAACAAGTTAATATGGTTTCGTGGTCTAGTCGGTTATGGCATCTGCTTAACACGCAGAACGTCCCCAGTTCGATCCTGGGCGAAATCATTTAATTTTTTTTTGCTTCTTCGCGGCATTTCTCTTATAATTCAGAGTTTCAAGATTAGACATTCTTTTATCATTGTTTTAATTTGGTTTCTCATTACTAACTTACATCTAGAAAGAACTCAATTTATAATTCTGAACACAATTTTTTTTGGCAAAATTATGCTAAGAAAGCAATTCATATTTTGGCGACTTTGGTTGACTTAAAGAGCATCCATTCGCAAGTGTGATATAATTCAGCATAGATATACAAAAGCAGATAAACGTTCTCTGAATATATCAAAACTTCATATAATAATTCTTTAAACATTAAAAGGTCTTATATATGTTACACATAATGAAAAGAGAATGACGTTTTTTAGGAACTATTGTCCTGGGTTTTTCATCGGGCTCTATTTATTACATCAATTGAGATGTAAACGATATGCCAGTAGTCAAAATGGACCGCTATTAATAAGATGTAAATTCCAATACCAGTCTATGTTCACTTTCTATCACTTAGGTGTTCTCTTCTGGTGGCATCCTGGAGTAGGTTAGTGTCAACCATGTTCTTGTTTAGATAAACATACCTCACAGTAGAACCTCTGATAAATATATTCCTCACAGAGCTTAGGTGTGGATATTTCTTATCATCATTGCATGATATGTTATCCAGTTTCAAGTTAAGAAACTGATCTACTGACTGCAAAGTGCCCTTTATTTCTATATCATTCTTTAGCTGGATTGACCACTTGTTGAATTCCACATGTATCTCATCTTTACATTGATAATGGAGTAATTATATGGAGTTTCGACATAAATGTTAGTAGATGTACGGTTTTTGTTTTGTCTAGGATATTGTTGCTATTGTATCCTTGCTTAGTATTGCTTTGTATTAGTAATGGGTAACATACCTGAACAACCACCTCTTGATCAACAAGAGTTTTGAAAAATGAAAAGAAAAGCATTTAGTTCCTGATTGGTGTTAGTTTGGGTATCTTGTAGTGTGAAGCAAAACCCTTTAATTACAGCTCTAATCTCTTCACTTATAGCTGCCACTTCCCATACTTCGCAGCTTTTTTCCAAACTTTTTCAAAATTTTATTTTTTTTCATGGGGACCCTCGATGAGCTGTTGCTATAATAGTATGAATAGCAAGAATATTAGTAGTGAATTGGACCCGAATAATTTAATAACTATTGCAATTCTTACTACTAAAGGTATCTATAATTGAGTTACTTATTTAGCAGTGGTTTCTGGTTCGCATTGATAGCATTGATGCCTACACTATGCGTTCGGTAGGAGAAACATAGCATTGCTGTGGATAATGTAGTATAAGTACCGCAAGAAGCGTAGTATCATATTTAGGTAGCTATAACATCTGCAAATTACCATAGCTGCCTTTCTAGTAACGAGTTTGTCCCTATTGGAGTGTTTTTGTGATTACTCTACCTAGCGAATTATAGATTAAGAGTATATAAGCCGAACGTTTGAAAAGAGTGATAAAAGTGAGTCATTACTATAGTGAACAAGTCTGCAAGAGCCCTATAGAAGCATTATACAAATGAGCAAAAGCGTATTGAAGATATCCAATGCGCTGTTTAGGTCTTCCCTGATGAAGAATGTACCGCCAGTGTTCAGCAAACCGGTCAAAGATTTCGAGATACTCACTGGTGAGAAATGGGTCATCTGGGGTAACGGTAAGGCCAAATTCATGAATGTGTTGTCTAACAAGTACCTATGTGACCCCCCACTGTCGTTACAGTACAATGTCTCAAAAGATGGTGTTACGCTGCCTCGCATTGAGCAGGTTCAATTTAAAGGTGCCATTCCAACTGCGCATCTCAGTGCTCGTTATGAGTTCTTCAAGGATGAATTCGATCAGACTTGTAAGAAGTTTATCCTAGACAATGCCATTGGCTCGAATGCAGTGGAGTACGATGTCAGTACAACTGATAGGGTAGTGGATATGGGACTCTATGATTTTTTGGTCCGGGAACTCAAGCTTGAAGAGTTACAGAATAGATGGGCCATGGGACTGAGTAATGGGCAGATGAGGAGAGCCCGTTTGGCTAGAAGTTTACTGAAACAGCCAGATTTGATACTGGTGGATGATCCTTTCTTAGGGCTGGATCCCACAGCCACAGCAATCATCTCCAAGTTCTTGAGCAATTGGGGTGGTGCTGGCAAAGAAAACAGCTATCATTCTCCTGTTGTGATAGGTCTACGGTACCAGGATACAATTCCAAGTTGGTGTACACACATATGCTGTGTCGACCCCGAGTCTGGCATCAAGTTCCAAGGACCAATTAACGAATACAGAGACGCTATCGAAAACAAGAGGGCCTCTGTGATTGAGGACTTAAAGAATGCCAAAACGCAAAGGAGGAAAGAGATTGGACTTTCTGGTGCGAGTGAGGAATACTCTATTGACGATCTGATATCGCCACACCCAATGTACAATTGTGCCTCCCACGAGATGATCAAGATGCCACCTACAATTGAACTGAAGGGGCTAGGTGTTACATACAAGGGTGAGCCCGTGTTGGAAAATCTGCATTGGCAAGTCAAACCGGGATCCAAGTGGCATATCAGGGGCGACAACGGTACTGGCAAGTCTACGCTGCTGTCGCTTTTGACCGCTGAGCACCCGCAATCGTGGAACTCCAAGGTTGTAGAAAACGGGGAGCCCCGCCGGACAGGCAAATCCAACTACTTCGACATCAACAGCAGGATCGGCATGTCCTCTCCTGAACTGCATGCCATTATCCTGAACAACTGCGCCGACAGACTAACGGTCCGCGAATTCATAGCCACTGGGTTCCACCAGGGGTCATCCAACAACTTCCTCCCCCTTTGGGACAAGCTGGACGATAGCCAGAAGCGCATAGTGGATATGTACATGAACTACTTTGAGCTGGACCTGATCGCGCGCGATAAGACCATCAACCAGCTCAGTGTCAGCGAGCAGAAGCTGGCGCTCCTGGTGAGAAGTCTAGTGAAGATGCCAGAGATACTGGTCCTAGACGAAGCATTCTCTGGTATGGAAGTCACGCCAATGTTGAAATGCCACGAGTTCCTAGACCACTGGCCCGGCACAGTGCTTGTGGTCGCACACGTCGCGGAAGAGACACCGGCCTGCCACCACTACCTCCGCCTGATCTCCCCAGGCCAGTACGAGATTGGAGACATAGTATGAGCAACAGTACAAAGGCAAAGGCAAAGACAAAGGCAAAGACTATAAATAAGGTAAGCGTAAGTAATATATACTGTATGTATTGGTATTGGTTAATATCAATGGTATAGCATCACGTGTAACAACATCACCTAGTTCTGTTCTATAGAATTAATGTTGAGAAATGAAAATGGAAGAGTCACGTGCACTACGGAACTTTCTGTGGATTTAGATGAAAAAATGGAAAATAATGAGAGCCATGACATGGATCAAAGAAGTTCTTCGAGAAGATTGTGCAGTCGCAGTCGCAGTTGCAGTGGGAACAAAGCCTCGTCAGCTTCGATTGGATCAAAGGCTTCAGATGATAACGTACAAAGGACAAGACCCCCAGAGAGGCGAAGCTCTAAGAGAGTGAGGGAGAGAGCATTGGGACGCCAAAGCAAGAGAAAATTTGGTGTTGAAAAAAAAAAAAGGCGTTAAAGGAAGGAGCCCTAAGCTAGAAAACTGCCAAAAAAAAAATACAAAAAAGAAGCTGGAAATTCTGAAAAATTGGACAGTCTGAAGTATAAGCTATAACCGATTTTATATCCACATAAGGAACAACCACAGTTCTAGACAGTGATAAAGCCGGTAAAAGATGTCGACGAATGGTAGTACTGTGAGCGACTACAAGTATGTTCCGCTTATCAAGCACGAGCCGTTGAGCGATGAGCAACAAAAGGAGAACGAGTTTGGTGAGTTGACGTCTGATGCGTATAGGTTTAAAGTACATTCGCGGGAGGGTAAGCCTATCCGGAAGCCTGTGATAGACACGCCTCCTTACTATATCTCTCTGGTCACGTACCTGAACTATTTGATTCTGATTATCCTGGGGCACATCCATGACTTCTTAGGTATGAGGTTGCAAAGAAACAAGCACTTGGATATCCTTGAGCATGACGGTATGGCGCCATGGTTCTCCAATTTTGACAGTTTTTTCGCCAGGAGAATGAAGATGAGAATCGACGACTGTTTCTCTAGGCCGACCACTGGTGTTCCGGGCAGATTTATCCGCTGCATTACGCGTATCTCCCACAACTTAAATGAGTACTTCACTTACCCAGGCACCACTTCCATGTGCCTGAACTTGTCCTCGTACAACTACCTGGGTTTTGCTCAAAGTAAAGGTCAATGCACAGACGCTGCGTTGGAGAGTGTGGATAAGTACGGTATTCATACCGGTGGCTCCCGTACTCAGATCGGTACCACGGATCTGCACAGACTAACAGAAGAATTGGTCGCCGACTTCGTTGGTAAGGAAGACGCCATGGTGTTCTCGATGGGTTACGGTACAAACGCTAACTTTTTCAACGCGTTCCTGGATCGTAAGTGTCTAGTCATTTCCGATGAATTGAACCACACATCCATTAGAACAGGTGTCAGACTTTCTGGTGCTGCTGTAAGAACATTCAAACACGGTGACATGGAAGGCCTGGAAAAGTTGATCAGAGATCAAATCGTGCTCGGTCAGCCAAAGACTAACCGCCCTTGGAAGAAGATTTTGATCTGTGTCGAAGGTTTGTTCTCCATGGAAGGTACTATGTGTAATTTACCTGAACTGATTGCTTTGAAAAAGAAGTACAAGTGTTATTTATTCGTTGATGAAGCACATTCTATTGGTGCTATTGGTCCTACTGGACGTGGTGTCTGCGAGTATTTCGGTGTCAACCCACATGATGTGGATATTTTGATGGGTACATTCACCAAGTCATTCGGTGCTGCGGGTGGTTACATCGCTACTGACAAATGGGTTATGGATAGATTGAGATTGGATCTAACTACCACTAGTTACGCTGAGCCAACCCCAGCCCCAGTCCTAGCTCAAATTGTTTCTTCATTGAGAACCATCAAAGGTGATATATGTCCAGGTGAAGGTAGAGAGAGATTGGAACGTATAGCTTTCAATTCTCGTTACCTGCGTTTGGCTCTATTGAGATTGGGTTTCATTGTCTACGGTATCCCAGACTCACCTGTTATCCCAATGTTACTGTACTGTCCATCTAAGATGCCTGCCTTTTCCAGAATGATGCTGCAACGTAAGATTGCTGTTGTGGTTGTCGCTTACCCAGCAACTCCATTGATTGAATCCAGAGTTAGGTTCTGTATGTCTGCATCGATTACAAAGGAAGATATTGACTATCTTCTACGCCATGTCGATGAAGTCGGTGAAAAGCTGAACCTAAAGCTAAATTCTGGTAAGTCCAGTATCGATGGTAAAGCCCCAAGATGGGATATAGAGGAAGTTATTAGAAGAACACCAGAGGATTGTAAAGACGACAAATACTTTGTTCTTTGATCTGCCCTCTTTAAACTAGTACTGCTCACGCAATTATATGGCGTTAAGCCATTAGAAGAACGTATAAGTTGTTTATTTCAATTCATGAGACGATGTTTTACACCTAAATTTTTATTTTTATTCTCGTATTATTATTAGTATTGTTGTTACCTCTTTTTCGGCACCCCGCACCCCATATTTGCATACAAGTGGACTTAGAGTAGAACAAGATATCATGAATTAACTATTAGGTACATGCGGTACTCTTACAACTACAATCTTATACTATTCATGTTATTGATTAAGTTATTTTTCATATATCTTGTTTACAAGAAATCCTATGCTAGTCACCTGATGTCCTTGCAAATTTTGATAGATTCTCATTTCACATTCTTGGAGCCCCAAAAATTACATGTATATTTGGTTCAACTCTCTTTCAAGTATCTTACTTATACCCTTTGACGCATTCGGAGTTTTCACTATCTATAAATCGAGAGCCTGACGCTCCAACATGCCCTGTTGGTTCTGGCCAGTTTTTTATAGCCATATACTGTATAATAATTTTATTTAAATGCACATAAGTCATTTTTGCTCTTCGGCTCAACGTATAGATAGTTTCTCACATATCCACGTCGCTATTGGCAGCAATGCCGCCACCTGCACTATGACTACCGTCAAATGATGACTTAAACATGTAGGTTGAATCTTCGTATGGAGGTAGCTGGTGTCAATCATCATGTGAATTCAAGATGTATCCATTTTAAAGGGGATTCGATTATATTTGAATGTATTTTTGTAATTTCTCAAATATCATTGCAATTGGATCAGTTAAAGGAAATATACGGTAATATCAATACCAAAAAATATGTCTAATTTATATCAGATTGACTCCGAGACGAAAGAAAGGATCAGGAAGTTTCGTATCTCCACGTCTAGAGCCGACACTATTAAAGCTCTGCCGTTAAAGATAGAGCCAAAGCCATCTTACAAGATAGTTATTGAAGAAGATGAACTAGAAGAATTGGACGAGGCAGATGGTTTAGCTGATTATGGTGAGGCTTTGCCGGACAACTCGCCAAGGTATGTTCTTATTGCTTATCCTCTCACTAACAAAGACGGTATTAAACAGACACCGTTAATTCTAATATACTGGATACCACAAACAGTAGTTTCCCAAGAATGGAAGATGCTGTACGCCGGTGCTCTCGAGTTGATACGAAACGAGTGTGGTACGTCTAAGCTGGTAGAAGTCACTTCAGGCTTAGAAGATGATTCAGATGTTGAGGAATTGATTGCGCAGATCGAGACAAGATAAATTTTTAGATATTAATTATTATCCTTTTTTATTTCTGGATGTAGTGAATCAGATCAATATAATTTTTACAAAGATTGAATTAGGAGAATAGAGGCCAGCGTTTTAATTACACGCTGGAAATAATATAATCAATGTGACATAATACATTTCCTTTATGACTGCTCTAAATGTAAAACCCATACACCAGAATTGGGCCAGACTTTGTTCTACGTAATTTCTGGCACCAATGTTAGTTGAATTACCTTATTAGGTAATCCTCCATATTATCTAACTTTATAATTATGGTGCATGTGATATATACCTGTTTACGTCGTATTATAACGCAAATTCCAAATTTTTTTCTGAAAAATTTCACCAAAATCGGGTCTTCCGCGATGAGTGGAGCAAAAACTATTTAAGCTGAATGATGGTATTTCCAGGTATTTACTGACATACATCTCATTTCATTCTTAGTACTGGTTATAATATAATCAACCAAACACACATCGAAATCAGTCGCCATGGGTCGTATGCACAGTTCCGTATGTCTCTAATATTTCCAAGTCTGAGAACTCCTGGATCTTGTGAACATGCATCTTATGGTTTGAATATATTGATTTCAATTGGCAACTGTTTATATGCAGAATGGAATAGATAAGGATCTGAATGAAAGAGAAACTTAGCTTATTTTGCTTATGTTATCTTTTCTTTTGGCTTTATCTCTCCTCATTCACTTCGGTGAATTCAAAGTTTTAGGATCACAAAGTATGTGAGATCGTAAGGTCTCGTGTATGTCCGGTCTGTGCACTAATTACAAACCAATTATCTTTTACTTTCAGAAATACTGAAAGGAAATTTAATTGGGGTGACATAGGTAGCTGGGTGATACCAAGTTTTATTAAATAGATCTATGGAGATTTCTTTTGGGGATTGCATTTACCACTATTAGGGATGATTTTCTGTCTGAACTACGTTATCATTTAATAATGATGATAATGAAGGTGTTTTAGATAGAAATATCGTAATCCCGGCATGATGTATCCGTTTGAGAAATGCTCCTGTTTTTTAAGAAACTGGTGTATCAGCAATTGCTGTGATCCTTTTACCTTGTTTTCCTTTATAGGAAAGAGGATAGAAAAGGTTAGAACGAAAAAATAACAGTAGGTGGAATTACTTTAGGTCTCTTTTATTGTTTTCATTTGCAACAGGTGTTGGTTGGAAATAATAAATTTGAATCAATAAGATAAAATACATGTTACAAGTCCTCTGTTATTATTTTACTTATATGAACCAGTTTTACTAACATTAATTGTTTTCTAATCTAATGCTATCCTCATTTGAAATGTGCTAGTGTAAAGGAAACTCTAATTTATACAGGGTAAGGGTATCTCCTCTTCTGCTATTCCATACTCTAGAAATGCTCCAGCTTGGTTCAAGACTTCCACTGAGTCTGTCATTGAGCAAATCATCAAGTACGCCAGAAAGGGTTTGACCCCATCTCAAATCGGTGTCTTGTTGAGAGATGCTCACGGTGTTACCCAAGCCCGTGTCATCACTGGTAACAAGATCATGAGAATCTTGAAGTCCAACGGTTTGGCTCCAGAAATCCCAGAAGACTTGTACTACTTGATTAAGAAGGCTGTCTCTGTCAGAAAGCACTTGGAAAGAAACAGAAAGGACAAGGACGCTAAGTTCAGATTGATTTTGATCGAATCTAGAATCCACAGATTGGCTAGATACTACAGAACCGTCGCTGTCTTGCCACCAAACTGGAAGTACGAATCCGCTACTGCTTCCGCTTTGGTTAACTAAGCGCTCTCACGTCTTATTATTTTCCATTATATTATATATACACTACGTTTATATATATTTCTACAATAGAAATTAGATTTTGAGTGCATTTTTTAAATTGTTCTTTTACATATATTCTTTTGCAAGTTAATAATACAAAAATCTCATAAACATATTGGTGTTGCTCTAATTAGGCAACTTTTCAAAAGTTGTCTAGATAATCAGATCAGCTTTCGCTCCGTCTTCTACCGATCACATGTCTATCTAAACAAGAGATGGTTGTATCATATTATCTTATCAATAATATCTACCCCCGATCAACTCAAATTTGCTGATAATTGTTTCATAAAGTAGCTATTGGAACACAATAGAGAGATAATCCCGCTTTAGTTTCGCAGAGTCGATTATTTTTCCTTGCTCGCGAAGGTAGTACTTGTAAGGAGTAATAGTATTTTTTTGGCAAGCATTGGCCAAACTCATATATCTGGTATAGAGATAATGATTTGAATTATTTTGCAACAAATGGAAACGTAATGAAAATTCTTCAGCAAATTCCGTTTGAGAATAACGCTAATATAGCAATATTTAGCTTTCAATGACAAAAAAGTACCTCAATACTAGTTTTAGCACATATCTTGAAAGAGATTACTCTTATAATTGAAGGTGTCATTGTATAAGCTCTATTTTGGTAAAAACACTAATTCTGACTTTATGGAGTCCATAGTTTTCCACTTCCCCGAGTCGCATAAACAGTTTGATCGAAATTAGTCTTTATAACCTCTTTGCCGTCCATATTTTCTGATTTTGCAACTCCACGCTTCAACATCATGCTATTGAACTTCTCACTGTCTCTAAAAGAACGATCGTTCATATCTTTTGATATTATAGAATCGGCATCAACTATTGAACACCACGGGATATGGCATTGTGAGGCTATTTTTCTGACTTGAGGGTCCTCTGTAACTAAAATCCAACGAATTCGGTCATCATCTTCTAAATGGCACTTATACACACAGCTTTTCAGTAGTATTTTAAACCTCTTTGGTAACTTATTCAACGAATCAATTGTCGCTTGACCCTCTGTACAATAGCTCAAAACAGTAGGCCAAGTGACTGCATCCAAAATATCTGGGAACTCGATAAAAAGCTCTAAATCTGATCTCAAATCTTCTTCTTTTTTCCTCCCAATGACTACATGGTTCCTTTGGCCCTCAGACGTAGCTGTTTCAAGCTTATCGATGAACTTCAGAGCCTCCTTCGCGGAGAAACTCTTATGTCTATATTGCAGGAAGTTAAGTTCTTGAAGCGTAAAAGTTGGAACATAGAATCGCAAGTATACATTTTTTTTACCGTCCACATTACCATTGCTCTGGCACCACCTCTTAACGTTACCTAAACCTTTCTCAAACGCTGAGGCATCCAGAATAAAATTATACTGGTTCATTGCTTCAAGTTTTATTATCTTTACCTCCACGCTAACACTCAAACAATAATATTAAATCAGAGCCAATAAGTAATCCTGTCACCTTTCTTGTGTTATTATCTGTAATGGCTCAATGTGGGCCCAATGACTAGATTATCCACGGGGGGGACATACTATAGTTAACAATGGATACATTTGTTCAGTTTTGTTATCACCGTTTCTTGATTATTCTAAGAGTGGTCCGTACAACCTTTGAATAAGACTGGAAAATTTTGAAAAAAATCAAAACTTCAAATTTTAAAACTTGCGATGAGCTGATCGCAATACACTAGAATCTACAAGAGACTATTGAAGCTATATCCATTGTATTTCGAATTAGATTATTACAAAAAGTAAAGAACGTCAAACCCCAGTTTATATTCCAAACATGCCACAAAAACCATTGAAGGTAACGAAGAAAGCCAAGGATCCACGGAGAGTTACTAAGAAGCAGAAGAATCTGAGGAAGGCTGCTCCAATACAGATCAAATCTAAGAAGAAGTCCCTTCGCCACTTGAAGAAGCTGAGTAAGACTTCATCTTTGACAGAGGCTACCGAAAGGTTGGTTGCTAGTAAAGTCGGTCACTTGGAGTTGTTAAGAGGTACCAGAAAGGAGATTGAGGCTGCTAACAAGAAGAAATGAACTATATACTTTGATACCTGTCTTTAGCTATATTTGTACACTAGATATATTTTGAGGAAAACTGCATATGTTAATAAAGAAAGATTTACCATTGACGACTAAATTCTATATGGCATTTTGATAAACGTACACATGGACATTTATTGTATCATTCGGGGTTATCCACAGGCAGTGTGGCTCTTCGATAAAATGCCGGCTTTTAAATATAATAAAGCGTATGAACAAAGACTTCCTTGAGCAAAACATATTACTGCAAAACCCACCAAGAGTAACTATTTAAGACATGACTGATTATGTGAAAGAGGCAAAGGATATGGTTGCCAATAATAGGCTATTCCAGTTTTCTGCAAGCTGGTGTCCTGATTGTGTCTACGCTAGATCAATCTGGAATAAATATCATGTCGAGAATCAAATCCATGTGTTTGACATCGGCTCCCTAGACAAGGAGATTCAAGCAAAGTGGAGAGATGCCTTTGAAGAAGTATTAGGTGTTAGAAACCTACCAACAATTGTCGTTGACGGTAAAGTTTGGGGAACTGAAACCAGACTTCATGAGGTGGAAGACAATGGTTCTTTGAGTGATGAATTGACTAAGATGGGATTCAAATTATGAATATTACTTATAGATTTATTTTAGGCATATAATCGTATATATTTCATAGTGTAAGAGCACCATTAAGCATACCATTCATAGAGATTTATTTTCAAATTACGTCATATCTTCCTACGTGATCTCTTCAGGCATGTCAACATTAATGCTATAGAAATTGATTGAGTAGCCAATATAGTCATCTCATCTCCGCTATACTTATTTATCGAATATGGGTATTAGTGTATATCAGGTGGTATATTATTGGTATTACCTGCAATCTTATGGGGAAGACTGTCATTGAGCTTATACCTCAAGAGGTATTTAATATTATTGCAGGTTTTTTAGAAAGTGATGATCTATGGCGGATACGACAATGCAGTCATCAATTGAAGGTGAACGTTGAGCATAGTAGCTACTGGAGCAGCTACTGTCGAGCAAGGTGGCCTGTTGAAGATCTTGATTTGATTTTAGAGGATTACGACAAGGATGATGTTAAGATTCTTCAGTCAGTGTTGGGTAAGACAGCTAAAGACAGAGATTGGTTCTATTACTATACATACCGTAGTCGATATGACGACAGAATCACTAAATATATTACATCTCTCTGTCAATTTGACGAGCTAGGTGTCGAGTTTTGGGGATTGTACCGTATGGCCATTCTAGTTAAGCCATACTTATATATCCCACATCTTATGAGAATAACTTGCAGCGCAGAGCAAAAGTGGAGTTTGGAAGAGCGCTCTTGGTCATATTATTTACTGGGTTCAATTCGTAGACGGTATTTCTATGCTTTATTTCAAGAAAATGCAAAGTTTCTGAAGCCTACACGGTTTTCATTTGAGAGGGATATATTACTACGGTTTGCTGCGTTAGATCCACAATATGATAAGCTTATAAAATATCGCAATATTGTTTTTGAGGAAGTTAAGATGAAGGTATTTCATAAGTACAACGGGAATTCAGAGCTTTTTAGTCAAGTGACTGCTAAACAAAGAATGCAAGATATAATATCAGCACTTTCGAACACTATATCTATATCGGAGAATCATCAAAGGCATGTTATTGAAGATGCCTATTTATTACGTGCCTATGCCAATGAATCACGTCCTTTACCTGTTATAACATTGTCGATAATAGAAAAGATAGCAAAATTCTTCAAAATACGATGTAATTTTAATGGTAACTATCTAGCATTTCAAGATAACACTTTACCAGGAGCTTGTGGATTTGTAATATCGGATACAAGAAAGATAAGAATGTTTTCTAAAACAGAGTTTTTAAGGTTTATTAGAAATCGTCTACCGATAAGTCATCATGAATCTATTGAGACGTCTTTGAGCCTTGATGAAACGGTAGAGCCAAGAAAGTTACTGTGCCATTTTTTGAATGACGAGATAACTAAGTGTAATGGCCTTAAAGTTGACAGTCTAACAGCAGTTGATCTTCAGGATTTATATCCATGCAGCAATCTACCGCCTTGTGAGAAGTCGCTTAGATGGGTTACGAGTTTTTTCAAAAAAATGGAGGATGAATTCAATGGTACTTATCCAGTCGAATCAACTGGTTTGAAAGATGATAAGATGAGAATATCTAGCTGTATTGACACAGATTCCTGGTTTTTTAAAGCAATTAATATGCATCCACCCGATTTCCTGTATTTTGCATCTCCTTCGAAGTCAGTGATTCCAAGCTTGACCGACTTTTTCCATTTAAGTCACTACCCTTGCATAGATTGTACAGAACTAGGCACATTTATCAAAGGGCCAGATCGGAGGCTATGTGTTACTGCTATAGTTCAAAGGTTAGCGGATACGGAACCACCAATTCTCTTATATACTTACATTAAGGCATCGGGAGAAATATTCTTAAGCTCATCACACAACGATGAAATATATCCCGAGGAGTCCGAATTTAGGAAATTTATTTCAAACATGCCATATCAGGTGGGTTTGATATTTGATCAAGTGGACTGGAGTAGCAGGCGTCTGCTGTTGAACAATAAGGCAAGGTCGTTATTCAAGCTACCACAACCATCTATGCCTAAGCATTGAAGACACCGTACACCTTATCAATTCCAATACAGTGGAACTAAATATCAGATCCCAAAATTCCACATAAGATCAGATCAAGTATTACTAAGACATATCGACTATATTACTCATAAGGAGATATACGTCATTTTTCTCGGGCAGTATTGTTTGAAAGTATTTCCACTTTTTTTTCATGTTTGGCAGAATGATATTTTGTGCGCATGCTTCTGTGGGAAGTGTGTAATCATTTGTAATTATCTAGTGGCCTGTCAAACCTTCGAGCCCAACCTCATCGGACAACACCATAGCCAGACACCCTCGTTTATTTACGATGAGTTGGACGATGTAATATATAACCGGAGTGTTGGCGTATAGTATTAAGAGCCTAAAAAACAGGTCATAGATTGGGGTAGTGATAGTTGGAGAGACAGCAAATAAACAAGAACGGATTAAATATGTTGAGATTGAGTCGGAGGCAATTTCTGCCGAGGTCGATAAGAAAGTTATCTACCAAAGTCATAGGTATAGACCTGGGTACTACCAATAGTGCTGTTGCATATATAAGTGATTCAAACAATAAGAAATCAGCAAAGATCATTGAGAATGAAGAGGGACAACGGACCACACCATCGACAGTTGCCTATGACAAAGATGGTAAAGTAATTGTAGGTCAAAGAGCTAAGCGACAATCTATTCTAAACCCTGATAATACATTCTATGCTACTAAAAGACTTATTGGTAGGTTATACGAGGATGATGAAGTTACCAGGGACAAGAAGAACATGCCATATGCTATAGTTCGGTCTCCCACCAACGGGCAAGCGTATGTTTCGTTGAAAGACGGTACACAGAAGTCACCAAGTGAGATTGCATCAGAAGTATTAAAATACTTGAAACACTGTGCTGAAGACTACCTAAATACCGAAGGGGGCATAGAAAAAGCAGTCATTACTGTACCTGCCTATTTCAACGATGGTCAAAGACAAGCTACTAAAGAGGCAGGGAAACTAGCAGGCCTAGATGTCTTAAGGGTAGTAAATGAGCCTACTGCAGCTGCATTGAGTTTTGGAATTGATGAGAAGCAGAATAATGGTATGATTGCTGTTTATGACCTTGGAGGTGGTACTTTTGACATTTCTGTTTTAGACATTGAAGATGGTGTCTTTGAAGTGCGAGCAACTAACGGTGATACACACCTGGGTGGAGAAGACTTTGACAATGTTGTTGTCGATCATCTTCTAGAGCAATTTGTGAAAGGTGCTAAAGCTGTTTCCAGACAGGATGTCCTGAAAAACCGGGAAGCAATGCAGAGATTAAAGGATGCTGCCGAAAAGGCGAAGATTGATTTATCACATGTGAAGGAGACTAGTATTAGCATTCCATTTTTCTTTAATTCTGAGCATCTCAATGTAAAGATCACAGAGGATGAGTTGGATTCTATGACCATGCATTTGATCGAGAGAACTGTAGAGCCGGTTGAGAGCGCTTTGAGAGACGCTGATATTGAGCCTGAGGATATCGATGACGTAATACTAGTTGGAGGTATGACTAGGATGCCTAGAATAAGAAAGCTTGTTGAGGATATTTTTGGCAAGAAACCTAATGTTAGCGTTAATCCTGATGAGACAGTTGCACTTGGGGCAGCTATTCAGGCTGGTGTGTTAAGTGGTGAGATCAAGAACGTGCTACTATTAGATGTGACGCCGTTGACTTTGGGTATTGAGACATTTGGTGGGGCATTTTCCCCATTGATTCCAAGAAACACCACAGTTCCAGTGAAGAAGACTGAAGTTTTCAGTACTGGGGTAGATGGCCAAACTGGTGTTGATATCAAGGTGTATCAAGGTGAGAGAGGGTTGGTCAAGGATAATACTATGATTGGTGATTTCAAGTTGACCGGCATCAAGCCTATGAAAAAGGGTGTTCCGCAGATATGTGTGACATTTGATATTGATGCTGATGGCATCATCAATGTCAGCGCTATGGAGAAGAGCAGTGGCAAGAATGAGAGTATCAAAGTTGTGCCTCGTTCGGGCATGTCTGAGGAGGAGATCCAGAAGATCATTGAGGATGCGAATAGGAACCGCGAGTTGGACAACAAGATAAGGACGAAGATCGAGCTGCTGAACAAGTGTGACATCATGCTTAGCGACACGGCATCTGTCTTTGAGCAATATCGGGACACATTGGAGAGGAACGTCAAGGAGCACAATCGCGAACAAGATCTTGTTGATATAGTGCAAGAGGTCAATGATCTCAAGGGCATTGTAGATGAGATCAAGAAGATGGATAGCGATAAGATCCTAGAGGTAGATGTCGACTCTCTGAAGAAGGATGTTGATGCCCTGCAAGGTAGGTCGCTAAAGGTGTTTCAAGAGCTCATGGCCAAGAAGTAGGCCCGTGTAAATATAACAATAAATATATAGAAGGTAGTAGTCGAGAAGTTCACATATCATGTTATCGTTAATTTAAAGAAAAATAATTGAATCTAATTATACAGAGAGAGATCGGATTATATATATGTATATATAGTGGTGGAGCACTATGGGGCGTGCTTATCACAATGACTTGTTCATGAACTTTCTCCTTGTGAATGCGAGCCAGAACTTCGAAGGGTGGTCCTGGGACTCCGCGTAGATACGTTCGATGAGTCTTGATGCTAGTTCCTGGCGGAATTGTTGTAGGTAGGACTTCAGCAGTTCCATTGCGTTGTGGTCGGCCGTTGGGATGGAGTAGACAGAGTTCAGTGGGAAGCCGGACGTGCCCGGTAGACTGAAGTCATCCAGAGCTAGGTTTGTTAGCACTTTGATGGCCTCGTTGTGTGAGGTGGTCTGTTTCAAGTGATTGAGACAGTCGTTGATGTACAGGATGCCGTATATGAGCAATCTATCGGAATTGGTCTTGATCTCGAAGTTCTTGAAGAAAGAGTTTGCCCTGAACAAGTCTAGACACTCGTCCACGATATCGTAGTCGGAGTTGGCCTGGTAAGCAGGCCCTCTAAACTTGGTGTTCAATGGCAAGAGAACCAAGTTCCCGACCATCCTGTCCGTCTGTGGGTCTGAAGGAAACGTAGAGTTGTAAGCAGGCATTGTGAAGAGTCTGCTATTGTTCTTTTTTTGAATTCGATACAGTTCGCAATTTCAAATCGCCCAAAAGAATATGCCTATATAAGTTCACAGTGAAACACATATGTAACTTTGCCAAATAGGCCAATCCCTATATTCCAATATGTGTGTCTCGGTCCCAGTCTGTGTATGAGAGCTGAAGGACTTGAAAGTACGGATACTCGTGAATATAGACTCAGCACGAGCAACATATCATATAACGATCCATCTCACTATATACAACACTCACATGCAAAACGTACGAGTGCATATGACGTAGAAGTTTGAGCTTCGACTTGAAATGCCAATCCTGACGGGGGAAGAAAAAAAGAAAGAAAGAAAGTTTAAATAGTAGACTTGGAGAGAATGGCTGCAGGGGCAAGTATATAATTTCGGAGAACGCGGATTTGGCAAAGAGAGAAAAGTACAGGCGATCCCTATTTCCGCACTGCATCCCTCAGAAAGTACTGTGCACAGAAGTTGGGAGGAAGAGACAGAGAGAGAGGGCTACAGAGAATGTTAAGGAGAAGCAGTAGCACAGAAGTAGCACAGAGAGGAAGGAAAAGCAGAAGGAAAAACAAATTACGTAATTCCAGTTATAATTACGAAGGAGGAAGGAAGCAGGAAAACCTAAATATAGATCCCAAAGGCTGCAGCCCTGTCTGTGTATGGCGGGTATAACAGAGAAAAACCCGTTATACGCATCCATGGGCTGCACCAGTATCTGAGCAGTACTTGCAGGCGCTACTTGAACAAAGGGGGGATGGGGAAGTGCAGTGCCTTCTGAGGGCAAGAGAGTGGTTCAGAAGAAGTAGAGAGAGAGAAAGATGAGCGTGTGTAGCGATAGGTGTGCTGACCCCCCAGCAATTGAGTATTTTCTTGGTCCCCGTTGCCAATACACTTTCTTAAAGGCTGGGAAGAAAAATTCAAAAGTGGGCGCCCCCATTGGGAAAAACAATTTTAGAAGCAATACAAGTTCACCATTGCCGCTGATCGCAGGAAGTAGTAGCTGACCTGGAGACGTGTAATCGGTTGCAAGGGAGTTGAACAACACGATAGGGGGGAAAACACAGGAATACCGAAAGAAAGAAAGAGATCTAGTAAAACAAAAACAATAACAGAAACAAAAACAAGAAAAACAAAGCTATTTATAGGAGGTTTAGTTCTGTACCGGTGGAAAAGTTTGGGATACTTGTGGATTATACAACTGGGAAATATTAATTGAAAAAGGAGTAATGGTGGATAATGTGCAGAGAAATGCTATTTTTGCTGATGTTTTCGGGATAGAAAGGCAAGGGCTTGGCATGGGTATGGGAGACCCGATGTCTGTTCCTGATCGCGTGGAGGATATACAGGGGCTTGATTCTGTACTCAGAGAGTCTCTGGCGCCTCTTGGGAGTGCACCCATTGTGAATAAGCGTGCTGGTGCCACATACATGATCATGTCTCAGGAGGCACGGATAAAAGACGTGCCGGACACACAGAGCTTGTCTAGCGCGGACAACACGCCGATCAGCAGCCCTCAGAGACCGCTCATTCATAGCGCAACATCTCCCATTCCGATGGCGTACAAGTCGCACCATGTGCCGACACATATGGGACCGGTTCCCTCCCTGAATAATGCGAACATGTCCACAGGTATGGGGACTCACCATACGTCGGGAACTGCTGTATCTACAGCTGGAGAGGAGGCAGCCATTGGTCAAAAGGCTGGGTTTGGGATAACACCAGCTATGCATCATGCTAAGTCGTCTCCACATTTAAATCACCAGAAACACCAGTTTGGAAGTAAACACCAGGAGAAGCTGCGGGCGGCAAATAGTAACAATAGCACAGGGAATAGTGCAGTACAGAATAGAGAAAGAGAAGCAAGGAAGAAACCTTCTTTGCCGCAATTGGCCCTAGCAGGGTTGAAAAAACAGGCTAGTTTCTCTAACATATCGAACAAGAATGGCTCTACCACGACGCCAACGAGTGCCCAGAAATCGCCTTTGCAAGCATTCCATTTGTTCACTAGATCTACCTCTAGAGATTTGAGCAACGACAATAGCCATGGCGTATCAAACTCGGCCATGGAAAACAGCAGAAACAATAGCAACTCTAATGTTCATAACGAGAATGGTGCTTCCAGATCTTTGTCAATAAACTCATCGACGTTTAAGAATATTGCAAATTCATTTCAAAATAGAAAAACAAGTGCTGGGTCAAATCCTGGAGGCACATATCATTCCGGTGCCAATATTACTCAGCGTAATGATTCTATGCATTCAAATTACTCCATGCAAAACAGTCTGGATTCACATAGTACCATTGGTTTAGGATTGAAAACTAGAGTTTCTTCCAGCTCCTTATCCTCGAAGAGATATCATTCTGCGTCCTCTACTTCTTTACATTCTCATTATCATCATGGTGCACATTATAACAATGGCAGTGCTACCACATTAACTAACAGTGGATCGATGAGTGGCAGAAGAAATAGCAGTATCGCTTCACCTCAATCAAGGCCAATATTAAGCGCATCGACAAAGAGACCACAAGTTTATCCAGCATTGCTATCACGTGTTGCTGCTAAATTCAGGCAGACAATCCAACTTGGTGAATACAAGAAAGATGGTCTTTTGTATAGAGATGCATTTACTGGTCAACAGGCTGTTGATGTCATTTGTGCATTAGTGAGAACATCGGATCGTAATTTGGCGTTACTCTTGGGTAGATCCTTAGATGCCCAAAAGCTATTCCACGATGTCGTTTATGAACATAGACTGAGAGACTCACCTTATGAAGTCTATGAATTTACAGATAACTCGAGATACTTAGGCAAACCCGCTCCTACAACTTCAAGTTCAACAACTAATAATAGCATGGTAGGGATATCTCATTCGACCACTAGAACGACACTACCTTATTCAATCTCTGAAGTTGCTTCATCTAAGTCAACTACGTCACTGAATAGTAGTTATATGGAGCACTCCACGATACAGGCCTCATCGAGACCTCACGCTGTTCCGTCTGCTACTAATAGCATTAATGGTGTGTTCACTTTATTAGCAGAGTGTTATTCTCCAACATGTACAAGAAACGCCCTTTGTTATTCCATATCTTGTCCTAGAAGACTAGAACAACAAGCTCGTCTAAATATAAAGCCTAACGGGGGTTTGAAAAGGAATATTTCAATGGCACTGGATGACGATGAAGAAGAAAAACCATCATGGACTAGTTCAGTATCGAAGGAGTTATGGGAAAACCTGCCAAAGAAGGAGATCAAAAGACAAGAAGCAATTTATGAAGTTTATATCTCTGAAAAGAAATTTGTGAAGTCATTAGAAGTGACAAGAGACACTTTCATGAAAACTTTATCTGAAACAAATATTATTCCAGCAGATATAAGAAAAAACTTTGTTAAACATGTCTTTGCCCATATTAATGATATATATTCCGTTAACAGAAGGTTTTTGGAAGCCTTACAGGATAGACAAAAAAGTTCTCCGGTAGTTAAAGGCATTGGTGACATACTTTTAAGATTCATACCATTTTTTGAGCCCTTCGTTCAGTATGTTGCGTCAAGACCTTACGCGAAGTATTTGATAGAAACGCAAAGATCCGTTAATCCGTATTTTGCCAGATTTGATGATGATATGATGAACTCGTCATTGAGACATGGTATAGATTCGTTCCTTTCTCAAGGTGTTTCGAGACCTGGTCGTTATATGCTTCTAGTGCGTGAGATACTAAAATCAACAGAATCTGAGAATAACAAGGATGACTATGAAAATTTATCTAGAGCAATGGATGCATTGAAGAACTTTATGAAAAGAATTGATAAGGCAAGTGGTGCAGCTCAAGATAGACATGATGTGAAGCTTTTGAAACAAAAGATATTATTCAAAAATGAGTATGTTAACTTAGGATTGAATAGTGAAAAACGTAAGATAAAACACGAAGGTGCTTTATCTAGAAAAGAACTAAGTAAGTCTGATGGTACTGCTGGTGATACTCAATTTTATTTATTAGATAACATGCTATTATTTTTGAAGGCTAAGGCGGTCAATAAATGGCATCAGCATAAAGTATTCCAGCGTCCTATCCCATTACCACTTCTGTTTGTATGTCCCTCTGAAGATATGCCATCTTTGCGTCGTTACATTGGTGATAATCCAGGTTGTTCCGGTACTGTAATTCAACCAGAGAATAACGTTAGCAACCCTAAGAATGCGTTGACGTTCCTATATTATGGTGCAAAGCAGAGATATCAGGTAACTTTGTATGCAGCACAATATGCGGGACTACAGACTTTGTTAGATAAGATTAAAACTGAGCAACAAAGAATCATTGATGAGACTGATATGATTAACATCACTAAAATCAGTGATAGGTTCTTTGATTACATGAACAAAATTAATAGTGTATCGACGTGCGATGGTGGTCGTAAGTTATTGATTGCAACTAACTTAGGTCTCTACATGAGTAATATAAAAAGACAGCAAGATAAGGACACGCAAAAGACTTTTACTTATTTCTCCACTCCTGTACAATTGGTGCAAAGAAGTAATATCACCCAAGTTGCTGTTTTGGAAGAGTTCAAGTCTATTCTGTTGTTGATCGATAAAAAGTTGTACAGTTGCCCATTATCGCTGATTGAAAATGAGGTTAATGGTACTACGTACTTTAAAAAACATAGCAAAGAGCTGATAAATCATGTCAATTTCTTCTCAGAAGGTGACTGTAATGGTAAGAGATTAATTGTTACAGCACATAGTTCATCACATTCTATTAAATTTTTTGAGCATGAGCATCCACTACTAAGTGAGGATGGTGGTCATAGCAAGAAGAGTCTGAAAAAGAAGATTACTGAGGTAACATTTGATTCAGAACCTGTGTCTATATCTTTTTTGAAAGCCAATCTATGTATTGGTTGTAAGAAAGGGTTCCAAATTGTATCTATCTCACAGAATGCGCATGAATCGTTGTTGGATCCAGCAGACACATCTCTTGAGTTTGCTTTGAAGGATACTTTGAAGCCAATGGCCATCTACAGAGTAGGTACGATGTTCCTGTTATGTTACACAGAGTTTGCATTTTTCGTTAATACACAAGGCTGGAGGAAGAAAGAGTCGCATATTATACATTGGGAAGGTGATCCACAAAAGTTTGCTATTTGGTACCCTTACATTTTGGCATTTGACAGCAATTTCATAGAAATCAGGAAAATTGAAACTGGTGAACTTGTGCGTTGTATACTGGGAGAAAAAATTAGATTGTTACAGACAAACACTCAAGAAATTCTGTATGCATACGAAGATTCACGCGGTTACGATACCGTTGCATCCCTAGACTTCTGGGGCTAGGTCTTTTTGAATAATTGACACTCCGTAAAAAGGTCATCTCATGATGATTGGTCATATATAAGTTTGATACATTTTTATTGTTAATTTTTTTATTTCCCATTTTTATTCAGAACGTAAAACATAATTTTTAAGTTAGACGATCCAAAGGTGTAGTAATGTGCCACTATAGGCCCATTTGTCTTTGAATTAAGAATACTTTATAATAATGTTTCAATTAGGAAACTGGTACCTTGGACAATTGACTCGAAAGCGAACTAAGACAGCCAAATTTGGACATTGTTGAGCTTTTTTTCACTTCAATTTACGCGCATCACCCTCAAGACAAATTTCCTAATCAGGATGCAACACGAGACATATCATCCAGGAAATTACTACTCACAATGCTTATAATTATTCTGAATCAATAGTTGACCTAGGTTGGCACCCGCGCTAGTTTCGTTGCAATATGAGTATCTGTGTATACTGAGAATGAGATCTATTAACCTATCAAGTATTGACCACTGTCTGTCTTATACTTGAACTTTTGATGATTTGTCCTTTTCGTCGTCTCTCATTTTGTCCTTGTCGTCGCCAATTTTGTCCTTAAATCATCGCCTGCGTTGAAGGTTCTTTGAAAAAAAATAATTTTTCAATTCTTCCTAAGCAGTGAAAAATTATCGACAACAAACTTTTTGCAAAGACCTTTGATGTTTTCGCACATCATACAGCTACCTACATTGCATGTTTCGAGAACGTAATACCTCCTATAATATATATTTGATTTAACTTCTTGGTATATAGTCTTTATTTAGAGTTTTGTTTTAGTTTTGAAACACTGGCTTAATAGTAAAAAAATAATAGGAACGAAGCTCGAACAACCCAAAGAAGAATGGATCAACCTGTTTCGCAAGTGACCTCTGCTGTTGCTAGTGGTGCCGCAAGCGCTGCCACCGCTGCCAGTTCTGCTGCTGCCACCGCTGCCAGTTCTGCTGCTGCCACCGCTGCCTCGGTGGCTGTTGATCAATTGGAAGTATTATTCCAAGGTGCTCCATCCTGGATCAAGGTCCACACTCCATCAATTGACCACCCATTCGGTCTTGAGTTGTGGCCCTTGTTCTCTGCTGTCTTCGAAAAGATTGCTGGATACCCAGCTGAGGACTTCAGATTCATCTACAATGAAACCTTCTTGGCAAACGGTTACCAAGCCATCGGTATTATTGTCTTCTACTACATTGTCATCTTTGGTGGTCAAGCCATCTTGCGTGCCATCAATGCCTCTCCAATGCATTTCCACTTTTTGTTCCAACTTCACAACTTGTTCTTGACCTCCATCTCTTTCATACTAATGGTTCTGTTGATTGAACAACTTGTTCCAATGATTTACCACCACGGTTTGTTCTGGGCTATCTGTTCCCCACAGGCTTTCGCTCCAAAGTTGGTTGTTCTATACTACTTGAACTACTTGACCAAGTTTGTTGAATTGTTTGACACTGTCTTCTTAATCTTCAAGAGAAAGAAGTTGCTGTTCTTACACACTTACCACCATGGTGCCACCGCTTTGCTATGTTACACTCAATTGGTCGGTGAAACTTCTGTCGAATGGGTTCCAATTGTGCTAAACTTGGGTGTCCATGTCGTTATGTACTGGTACTACTTCCTAAGCTCCTGCGGTATCAGAGTTTGGTGGAAACAATGGGTCACTAGATTCCAAATTATCCAATTCTTGATCGATTTGGTTTTCGTATACTTCGCAACTTACACCTTCTACGCAAACAAGTACTTTGACGGCATTTTGCCAAACAAGGGTACTTGTTACGGTACTCAAGATGCTGCAGCATACGGTTACTTGATCTTGACTTCTTACTTGGTCCTATTTATCTCTTTCTACATTAACTCTTACAAGAAGGGTAGCAAGAAGAAGGCTGAAAAGGAAGCTGAAAAGGCCGCTGCCGCCTCTGCTACCTCTTCTGCTGTTAAGACTAAGTCCTCCAAGCCTTCCTCTAGAAAGGCTTAAGCATCCCAACGCATAAACTCTAAGCCGTTCCCTATAGTCGTTATTTGATCCTTTCTATTGAAAGCTAATTCTGACAGTTAGATGTGGCTTTGTTTTATTTTATTCCTACAACACTCTACATTATAAATATATGATATCTCTATTTTTGTACCATTAAATTAGTTATGAATTGGTAAAAGTCTATTTAATGATTATAAACTTATTATCGATGAAATTACAATTTTATGTTTTGTTGATAGAAGTGATCACTTGAGACGCGTTGTGATCAAGTTAATTGTAGGATATTTTGTTAAATAACAAAAGTTAGACAAACCAGTTGTAAATTGAGAAGACAATGTTTACTAATTAAAAACATTCATTCGTAATACATGCAAAAATATTTATCATAAAATACACTGAGGCGCAAAATTTCAGTTATTGAACTCAATTAAACGCTTGAAAAGCAAGTCAAAATACAAACAACAACGGACACCAAATATTCTTCTTACTTAGAAAAAATATCATATTTCAGGTGAAAAATTATCCAGACTGATCATTAACCTCGTGGTTCTTTTGATATTTATTCCTATTAGATCCGCGACCTCTCTTATAAGAGCCGCCTCTTACATTCTTTTTTGACTTCTCTGCGGGTGAAAGAGATACACCATTAACTTCATTTGAAGATCTGTGTTCTTCTTCTTGTCCTTGTCTGTCTTCATAATTACCTCTGAAAGGCCCTTTGTAATCACCTCTATATGAACCACGAGTTGACCCTCTATAACCGCCTCGGTAAGAACCTCTATAACCTCCTCTATAAGCCCCTCTATAAGCCCCTCTACTTCCTCTAAAACCTCCTCTATATCCTCCTCTATGAGTTACTTCTGCAGATGTAACATCCTTAGTATTGGCTTTTTCACTTTCGCCTGTATTGCTAGCAACTGCTGTTGCTACGTTTGTATTATTTCCCGAAGATTCATGTTCTGATTTATTTCCTACCAGTATCTCCTTATCAGCTGTAGATCTTGGCACAGACTTTGCATCAATACGAGAGCTATCCTTAGATTCCATATACCTCTCATCCTTAAAATTTTGTTTTCTAATATCAATTCCTTGAACATTCAAATCATCTTTTGCATCATAGAAAACATCTTGATCATTTTTCCGACTAGAATTTTCTGTGTTTACAGCACCAGTTAGTTTCACACGTTCATTAATATGATGAACGTTTGGTTTTCCAATGCCCTCCTCTTTTGTATTGTCTATTATTCGAGAGGAAAAATTGTTATCCTGTAGTGGTCGTTTACCTCTTTTACCTCTGCCACGTGTAACATCTCTACCTCTAGCATTACCTCGTTGGTAAGTTCCACCTCTTCCCCTTCCTTTAATTCCTCCACGGCCTCTTGCAGAGTTATATGAAACATGGGAATTATCTGAACTGGTATTTTCTGCTGTTTCTTTTTTAGCTACACTGACATCTAACGTAGATTCATCAGTTTTGCTCACATGTATATCAGTGGGTTTGTCATTGCTTTTAGTTTTGCAGAGCTCACGCTGTCCAGGTTTAGTTACAAATGTTTTGGTTTCATCATCTACTTTTGATTTACCGTCGGGCATGGCGCTTAAATTATTCGTTTCTTTGGTGAGGCTACTTTCGTCCTTGTTTTTCGGTTCTTTACTCTTATCCTCATTAGCATTTCCATTGACATTTTCCTTGGAATCATTAGCTTGTGTCTTTTGACTATTACTCGCACCTTTGGCATCTAATTTCTTTATGTCAACCAATTGTTTTACTTTAGAGTTTACATCTGCAATAGATGGTTTTGGCTCTGTAACTTTGGCAGACCCCAGCTGTGTGGTATTGGAGGATTTATCTTGTCCTCCAGATGAAACGGGTTTTTTCAAAATTTTGATCTTCGTTTTCCCTTGACCGTTATCCAATGTAGATGTAGCTGTCTTACTTAATGTCTTAGACTGCTTTGATGCATCAGACTTTTCTTCCAATATTGCCCGCAAAGTGGAAGTATCCTCAACATGAAGCGATTGCATTTTATTTTCAATCTCTAATATTTTTGATTGAGTATCAACAGGCTTTGCAGTACCGAATGGATTTACTTTAGGTTTCTTTGGCTCTTGCCTTTGTGCATTTTTGTTAAGAGTAGACGCATCTGACTTTGCTGGTGCCATTTCATTCTTCTCTGAGGTGAAAGGATGTGATTTTTGTATCCGTGGTGCATCAAATGATTTTCCAGCATCATAGGAAGGGTCTATCAAAGGTTTGCTTTTCTCAACGTAATTCTTGAAGTCATCAAATTTGGCAACGGAGACGTTTATCTGATACATTTCAGCCAGTGGAACAGACCAGTAATCAATGATTTTCATCAAGTCCCTCATTCCTAACAACTCCACAAATGCTACTTTCAAATTGTCCTTGAAAGTCTTTTCAAAATAGTCCCCTTTGTTCAACAAATCCAACGATGGATTGCTCTGCAGTTCCCAAAACAATCTGTACTTGACAAATTTAGTAAACTTCATGTGGAAGAGATCCTCAATGTCGTAATTTGAGAATTTCGGTGGTAGATTGGAGAACTTGACTATGTATGGTGGACCTGCGCTTGCCAGGTAGTCAAAACCGCTGGACTCCATCCTTTGTTCTTGCTCGCTATAGTGATGCTGCTGAACTCTGCCATAAGATTGGTGATGTCCGCCAGGAGGACCGAACCCAGCACCACCGTCATACGCGGGATCCAGGTGCCTGTTCCCGCTAGAGAAGCGCTGGTTGCCGCCAACCCCACCGCCATAACCACCATGACCACCGCCATACGCACTAGAAAACCTGTTGCTATTGTGTTTCGGCCTGAAAAGCTCCGGGTTAGTCGTGTTGCTGATATTATTGATCGCATCCAAGTTAATCTCTTCCTCATCCCAAACAGACTCACCTAGGGAGTCATTCCCTAGGAACTCTTCCAAAGACATCTTCTTCGCACCATTGCTCTTAGAACCCATAGCAGTTTTTATCGATTCGTGTGTAAACCGTATACTTCCTTGAGATACCTAGAAAAGTTGAAAATAGACTATTCTAACCTGTTTTCTTACCTGCAAAAGAAATAACTGTACTGACCTATCCTATTACCGCCCCTCCGAAGCTAATATGCTAAAATTCAGCGGCTAGGAGGACATGGCCAAGATCTAGGAGGGCGCGTATTTCCTGCCATTATTGTGTTGACACTGTTTGGGGCCCCCCACCATGGCCCTCCCCTTCCGAAGTTCCGCCCTTTAGAGCACCAAGTCACCTGCTCCCCTTCAAATGTCGTGTCACTTGCACGTCACTTGTCCCTTTGTTGCACACCCTTCGTGCTCTTCTAGGGCGGGAGCTGGGTTGTGGGGGGGCAGGTAGGGGAGTGCTGTATTCCTAAAGTGACATCTCCAGAGAGAATCCCCGTACAATAAGAGTCTATAACGATCAGTCCAATCACTTCTACGGCCGTTTCAAGCTAAGTCTTTATTGACACCACATATTCGTCAGTTTGAATAACCAATTACTGACTTTCCTAATCGGGTAACACATCATTGTGAGGGTACTGTTACCCGGAGTTGCGCGGTCTCCCCCCTTGACCTATATAGTGTAATACGGATGTTAAGAAAGTCAACGTGATACCTACGTAAAATGTAATGCGACCTTAGCTGTAATGTTGTAATGCGCATTATACACACACACACACACACACACACACACACACACACACACACACACACACA